>Ga0172363_10001015_pt1 | contig 22215 bp, 19 predicted proteins | sample LakKivs2_kivu2a2_FD_114541 | JGI IMG/M metagenome (GOLD analysis project Ga0172363, IMG submission 114541) | Sediment microbial communities from Lake Kivu, Rwanda - Sediment s2_kivu2a2 | ecosystem: Environmental > Aquatic > Freshwater > Lake > Sediment | place: Rwanda: Western Province, Lake... | reverse complement strand
TCAGTTTTTACCATCGCACCAAAACTACGTTCAGACTGCCCAGTGATCTGGAATTTTTTCTCTTGGATAGCTGTAAGAAGATGCTGTTGAGAAGGTAAACTAAGTGTATTAATCTCATCAATATATAATACGCCTTTGTGCGCTCTATGTATAGCTCCTGCTTCTACAAGCTGATGTGGTGGTGTTTCAAGACCCGCTGATTGGAAAGGATCATGACGTACATCTCCAAGTAGAGCACCAGAATGCGCAGCAGTCGCCTCGATAAATGGTGGCATATCAGTTTTTTCATGAGCAACAAGGATTTTTGGAACATTTTGTAATGTGTTTCTTTGTGTTAATGCTCCTCTTGAAAAAATCAGAAATATCATAAAAGCAGCAATAGCACCTAGAATAAGATATTCTATATGAGCCTGACCAGGTGGATCTTGAAGTAATGGGTAAAATGCTGCGAACCCTGCAAGAAGCAGAATCATTATAGCAAATGAGGCAATCATGCTGCTTTGTTGTTCTTTCTTCTTTTTTGCATCTTCTCTTTGACCTTTTACTATCTCATTTGCTTTACCACCAGGTACAACCCTTATATGAGGAGTATTTGAATCATCATTATTTGGATAAGCAATAATATCTTCAAGTTCTTCCTTTGGTAAAAAAGCAGTCATCGCTCGAGCAACCATGGATTTACCTGTTCCAGGGTCACCAATGAGCATAACATGTCGTTTTTGTTCTGCTGCTTTTCTTACAATATCAACAGACTTCTCCTGGCCTATAACCTGATCAAGTAAAATTTCAGGAACCTTGATATCTGCTGTTGTTTTAAAATCCTGAGACTTTATCCACTCATCTACGGGTATCATCTCCTTTTCCTGTTTATCTTTGTCATCGTTTTTATTGCTTTCATTTTCTTTTATTATCTTATCTATTTTACTTGCAAGATCTTCATTTTTCACTGTAAACACTCTTCAGTCTTTTTATTAATCTCAGTGTTGTATAAACATATCCTATTTCAATTTTTCTTTTAATACATTATAAGGAGTTAAAAAGTTAATTATATAGGAGGATATTGAAAAAACTCGAAACATTTATAAACCTGGATTATTTTAGGCGTAACTAGAAATTTGTAAAATATTGGTGGAGGAAAAAAGAAATGGCAAAAAGTATATGGACGCAGATTGGAACCTGGGCATTTATAATCGGTATATTAGTAGCATTAGTAGTTGGTATATACCATGGAATAACTAATGAGAACTATCTTAATGAAGAGTTTAAAGAAGACGGCCGTGATCAAACAAAAGTTGACAAGGCCTACGAAGATAGATTCTTTTATACAGACACTGGCGCAACAGTTGCATGGGTACTAGTTGCATTAGGCGCAGTTATAGGAATACTATCATTTTTCGGTAAAGGAACAATAACCGGAAAAGAAGTACCAGGGTTCTTGTTCGCAGGAATTGGACTAGTAGTTATGGGTGGTGTTTTCCCAGTAATAACACTAAGTTATCGTTTGCAACCATACATCGGCTCGCTACTTTCAGGTGTATCAATAAGTATGGCAATATTTGTAGCGCCAGCAGTTGGTATATTTGCAATAAAAGCAATATGGGATATGGGAAAAGACGTTTAAACATCCCATTTTCTTTTTTTTATTTTTTTTCTCATTTTTTTATTTTAAAAGCATCCATATAAGAAGAAAAGTTATACCTAATATTACAAAAATTATCCACACTATATATCCAATTTTTATTCTAACTAACCATTTTGCTCTTTTTTCAGGAGTATCAAAAAACCTTCCAACAATAGGATCATCTTCTAAAGCAGTCATAATTTTATGTCCTTTTTGATTCCAGTATTGCTTTAATCCTTTTCCTACGGAAAAAATCTTCCCGTTCTCTTTCCTCAAGTTGCATTTCAATATATTTACGAGTTCCCTGAAGTTTAGGGATAAGGTTATTCTCCAAGACATTAACTCTACGCTTGGTTTTTTCTATTTCAACAGTAAGAGATTTAATACTACCCTCAACATCAGCTAATACAATTAATTTAGATATAAGATTATTAAATTTTTTTTGAGCATCATCAAACTTAGAACAAGTCTCAAAAAGACCATATATCATTTTCATATCAGTTTTAAGAGTATCTATCTTAAGCTTAGGGATTTTTACACCCATGATATTATCATTTTCAAAAGATATCTCGCCAATATCATCCGATAAATACGATATGTCTTCTACTTTTTTTTCACCCATTATCATCTGTGCACCAATAAGTGATAGATAAGCATCTTTGAAATCCTCATCTATCTCTGTTGAAAGTTTTTTTCTTTTATCAATAATCTCAAAGAATTTTTCAACAAGCGCATCACGTTTCTCCTCTAGTAGTTTATGTCCTTTTTCAGCTAAGACAAGTTTTTTTCGAATTTCAAGCAGATCCATTCTTGTAGGGCTTACACCCTCCAGTATTTGCTCAGCCATACTATTTTACTCTTCTTTTTCAATTTTTTTCAAATATTTTTTAATATGTTTTTGATCTATTTTTTTAAGCTCAGAAACAGGTAAACCAGAGAAAAGCTTCCAACCAATGTTTAGAGTCTGTTCGATACTTCTATCCTCATGATTGCCCTGTGTTACAAATCTTTTTTCAAATTCATCAGCAAAATATAGGAACTTACGATCTCTCTCAGAAAGTGCGTCTTCTCCAACAATTGCTACTAGATCCCGTAGGTCACATCCTTCTGCATAAGCAGCATAAAGCTGATTAGAAACATCAGCATGATCAGCACGGGTTCTACCCTCGCCAATACCTCTATCCATCAACCTAGAAAGACATGGTAAAACCGCTATTGGTGGATAAATATCCTTTTTATGAAGACCTCTATCCAGAACTATTTGCCCCTCAGTAATATAACCAGTGAGATCAGGGATAGGATGTGTAATATCATCATCAGGCATTGTAAGCATCGGAATCTGTGTAATCGAGCCTTTTTTACCTTTGATTCTACCTGCACGCTCATATATTGTTGCAAGATCAGTATACATATACCCAGGGTATCCTCTTCTACCAGGAACTTCTTCACGAGCTGCTGCTATCTCACGCAAAGCCTCAGCATAATTAGTAAGATCAGTAAGAATAACAAGAACCTGCATATCGAGATCAAACGCTAAGTATTCAGCACAAGTAAGAGCCATACGAGGCAATATTACTCGCTCTATTGTAGGATCATCAGCTAAATTCAGGAACATAACAGTTCGTTCCAGAGCACCAGTGTTTTCAAAATCGCGAATAAACAGGTTTGCCTCTTCAGAGGTTATACCCATAGCACAAAAAACAACAGCAAATTTTTCTTCTCGCCCAAGGACTTTTGCTTGTCTTGCTATTTGTGCAGCAAGTTCATTATGAGGTAAACCTGCTCCTGAGAAAATAGGGAGTTTCTGACCACGGACCAATGTGTTAAGCCCATCAATTGTTGAAATACCTGTTTGAATAAACTCTCTAGGATACTCCCTAGAATAAGGATTTATTGGGTTTCCATTAATATCTCTTCGTTCATCAGGGATAATAGGTGGTGCGTCATCAATAGGGTTACCAGTTCCATCAAAAACCCGTCCAAGTATATCCTTAGAAACACCAAATTTCATGGTCTCCCCTATAAAACGAGCTGAGGTTTTATCAGTGTCAAGACCTTTTGTTCCTTCAAACACTTGAACAACAGCTTTATTCATAAAGGCTTCAAGAACCTGCCCGGTACGTTCCTCACCAGATGATGTTTTTATTTTTACAACCTCATTGTAAGCTACATCTTTGATGCCTTCAACTATCATTAAAGGACCAGCAACCTCAGAGATTGTGCTGTATTCTATGTCTTTATTACTCATGATTATTTGCCTCCTCTGATAAGAGAGTCTATTTCTTTATCCAAGTCTTTCTCCATTTCTTGGAATCGTTTTGGAAATTCTTTATTTGGAACTGTTTTCATCCTAGCGATGTTCTCACGAGATTTCATAGCTATTATATCATCTATATGTACATTTTTGCTAACTGCCTCCTGGATTTTATCTTGGAACTTTAACATGATTCTTAGCATTTCATACTGTTTCTTACCAGGGCAATAAGTATCTACCTCATGAAATGCGCTTTGCTGCAGGAAATCTTCTCTTAGCATCCTAGCGCTTTCTAGAAGAGCTCTTTCTCGCGGTGGGAGTGCATCAGGGCCTACTAGTTTTACTATTTCTTGGAGTTCTGATTCTTTTTGTAATAAGGCCATGGCTTTATTTTGAAGTTCTAACCAGTTTTCACCGATTTCTTTTTTCCACCAGCTACCTACTTCATCAAGATGAAGGGAATAAGATTTTAACCAGTTAATAGATGGAAAATGTCTTCTATCAGCAAGATTAGCATCAAGAGCCCAAAAAACCTTGACAATCCTTAGAGTATTCTGAGCAACTGGCTCTGAGAAATCACCGCCAGGTGGAGAAACAGCACCTATAACAGAAACTGAGCCTTCTTTATCCTTTGAACCTAGGAGTTTTACGCGTCCTGATCGCTCATAGAATTCTGCAAGACGAGAGGCAAGATACGCTGGGTATCCTTCTTCACCTGGCATTTCCTCTAATCTTCCAGATATCTCTCTCATAGCCTCTGCTAACCTGGAAGTACTATCAGCCATTAAAGCAACATCATAACCCATATCCCTATAATATTCTGCTATTGTGATTCCAGTATACACACTTGCATCTCGGGCAGCAACTGGCATATTTGAGGTATTTGCAATAAGTACTGTCCGGCTCATCAGTGGTTCCCCTGTTTTTGGGTCTTCAAGCTCTGGGAACTCTCGCAGTACATCTGTCATCTCATTTCCTCTTTCACCACAGCCTACATAAACAACTACTTGTGCATCACTCCATTTAGCAAGCTGATGAAGCATAACTGTTTTTCCAGTTCCAAACCCACCAGGGATCGCTGCTGTCCCACCCTTTGCGACTGGGAAAAAAGTATCAATAACACGCTGACCTGTAATAAGAGGCATAGTTGGATCATATTTTTTTGCAACAGGCCTAGGTTTACGAACAGGCCACTTCTGAAGCATTTGAAGTTTTATATCACCTTTATCTGTTGAAACAACTGCAATATCCTCCTTAACAGTGTAATCCCCTTCTTTTTCAATTGAAAGTAATTTACCGTTTATATCTGGTGGTATTATGATTTTATGGGTTATAATAGAAGTTTCTTTTACTTCACCTATCACATCACATCCCCTAATTTCATCACCAGGTTTACCAACTGGTTTAAAATGCCATTTTTTTTCACGGTCAATAGAATAGGTTTCAACACCACGTGAAATAAAATTACCTGTTTTATTCATGATTGCTGGTAATGGTCTTTGTATACCATCATAAATATTTGTTAGCAATCCTGGTCCAAGCTCTACAGAAAGTGGTAAACCTGTGGTAACTACTTTTTCACCTGGTTTTAAACCGACAGTATCCTCATAAACCTGTATTACTGCGTTATCTTCATTTAAACGGATTATCTCGCCAATAAGATTTTCATCTCCAACCCTTACTACATCATACATTTTTGCTCCGCGCATACCATCTGCTTCTATCACTGGACCAGAGATTCTGATTATTCTTCCTTCTTTGGATTTATTAGACATATTAACATATCCTCCAATCTTTTATTTACTAACTTCAACTCCAACTGCTTTTTTAATTAGATGAGAAATAAAATCTTTATGATCCTTTTTGTGTCCTTTTTTATCAGGTATTTCAACAACAATAGGAATATTATTTCTAATCCTGTAATCTTTTAAATATTTATCAAGCTCTTCAGCTATTTTTTCTGTGATAAAAACAATGCCGATATCATTTCTTTCAGAGAGTTGATTCCAAATCTTAAGGGCATCATTATTAGGTATATACAGTTCTTTTAACCCAGCAAGTCTTAAACCAACTGCTGTATCGTTATCACAGATAGCTGCTATTTTCATTAGTTTATCTCCTTAACAACATAACGTTTAATAAGGTCTGGCGAAAGGCTTTCGCTTACGCCCTTAGCAATAATTTTAAGGTTCATTATTTCAAATTCTTTTGATATAATAAATCTGATAGTAGGACCAATACTTATGTAATTTTGAGTAGAAAGCTCTTTTACAAATCTCAAAAAGAACTTATCTAGGGCAACTTCTAGTATTTGAGTTGATTTTTCTTTATTATATTCCTCTATACTATTTTTAAGTGTATCATAATAAGATGTCCCTTGAAGATTTGATATAACTTGTGAGACTGATTCAAGAGTTACTAATTCATTATATTTCCATGGTGCTATTTCTTGTCCTTCACCAATAAAAAGATTTTTACATGATTCCTCATTGTAATTTAACTGTTTTGCTCTTAAAATTGTTTTAATGTTAATGATGTCAGTCATTGTTTTAATAAATCTTTGTTTTGCTTGTTCACATTTATATGGAACCTTTGTTTGTTTAAACCTGTTTATTATGTGTTTACTGATTGCTGTGTCAATCTTCAAAAAATCAGGTTTTTCTTCTGAAATAGCTTCAATTGTTTCATTATTAAATCCATATTCTTTTAATACAGCTGGTAAATTAGTTTTTTCAGCGTTAAAAATTTTCTGTAGAAGTTCTTTTGTTTTAGGTAGTATTGCTTCTTTTATTTTTTCTTGATCAATTGTTTTACCTTCTATCTTAAGTTTTAATGTATTTTTTATTATAAGAATATCAAGTTTTTCAAGATAAACATCATAAAAATCATTCATCTTTTTAGAGCTGTCTTTTCGCATCATATTTATTGTTTGGATAAACGAATCATCAAGTGATTTTTGTATAGTGAATGTGTCGTTACCAGATATATTATAATCCTTTAGCATATTTATTGTTTCTTTTAAAGAGGAGATATCCTTACTTTCTATAATACTATCAAGTTCTTTTTCTTTAACAAAAGGATTGCCTATTGCTTCATATTTAGCATTAGGGTAAACAAATTTAGCAAATGTGGATAAAGGACGAGAAATAATAGCTATAACCCCTGCTATTATTGCAATTATTAGAATCCAGAAAGGATAATTATATGGGTCTAATAACACATCTAACAAGATCATCTACTCCGATTATTTTGAGAAAAGCATTTTTCCAATTTTTATTCTTATCTTGTTTTTTTCTCTTTTAAGAATTCCATCAAATGTATTATTAAGAGTTATTTTTCTATCTTTAGACTGAAGGATTACTCCACCAGATGCATCTATGATTCCTATTACTTCAAGTCCCATTGATTCTGCAATTTTTTTGTCAGCATCTCTAGATATTATAACCTTGCATTCATTTCCAAATTTTTTACAACCCTCTTTAATTAAAGACGTTACAAAATCATTGTATTCTCTTTCATTTAGCGTTGATAATTTATGATGTGCTTTTAGGAAACATTCCTCAATTATTTTCTCTCTTGCGATCATAATTTCTCTTTTAAAGTCTTGATTGGCTTTTGATAAAATGATTTTTCTGAGGTTTTCGCTTTGTTTTTTGCCATCTGATATTATTGTTTCTGCTTCGACTTCTGCTTGTTTTTTTGATTCATTGATAATGTGTTTTTCTTGTTTTTCTGCTTCTTTTATGATTTCCTTTACTTCTTTTTCTGCATCTTTTTTTATTTGTTGGATGATTTTTTCTGCTGACATGATCCCAGTTACCTAATTTTTATAGTAATCCTAGTCCTACCATTAGTAAGATACCTATTAATAAACCAAATATTGCTATTGTTTCTGTCATTACAGTAAAAATTATGCCTCTTGATGCAACATCTGGGTTTCGACTTACTGCGCTAATTGATGATGATGCAACCATTCCTTGGTTTATTGCTGATGTCCCTGTAAGACCAACAGCAAGACCTATCCATACTGCACCCATTCCCATTAGCTGTGATACAGTTGTGTCTGTTCCACCAAGTAGCCCTGCTCCCATCATAAGTAAAATAGCGGTTAATAGGCCATATACTGATTGTGTCATTGGTAAAACTTGTAGAATTAAAACTTTGCTGAATAGCTCAGGTTTTTCTGCTGTTACTGCTACAGCAGATGACCCAGCAAAAGCAAGTCCTATTGCAGAGCTTATACCTGCTATTCCAATTGCTATTGCACAACCAAGTATCACAAGTGTTTTGTTATTATCACTTTCTTTTTGAGTTGTGGCTATTTCTTTTTCTTCTTCTTGAGCTAATGCTACTATACTTCCTAAAAATAAGAAAGCTATTAGTAGTATCCCCATTATTGTTGCTTTTCTCATTTTTCTCATATTTTTTCCTCCTATTTTTTATTCTAATCTTTTTTCTTCTCCATTTTTTTTGTATATTTTCTTTCTAATTTAAAAGGTGTGAACCCATGCCCACCACCTTCGTAAAATCTGTTGAAAAACTCAACATATTGAAGTCTTAGAGAATGAATTGCTGCACCAAGTGCCTGTAATATTAGATTTACAACATGCATTACTAAAAGCATTATTATAACAAGCAATGTGCTAATTACTCCAACAACAGTTGCATTTAAAGCAGATGAAAATATTAAAAATATTATCATTAAAGCAATTGTTATGACAGACCATATAACAATTCTTAATCTGTTAAGAATCCTTAAAAGATATAACACAGCAAATACAATTATCATTAATAGCAATATTCCTAGCCATACTGGTATCATTTCAGAAAGTATTTGTGATACAACGTTAAAAGCAAGTGCCATACCTGCTGTTGCAAGACCAAGTGCTAGAAGACGAGCATAAGAGAGCCAATCACCAACATAACCTGTTATATTAAAAAAACCTATAGGACCAGCACTTGCAAATAATTGAATAATTCCAATAATTACTAATACTCCACCTACTAACATTAAAGTATCAGAAAACTGAAAATCAAGAATAAGCTTACCAATTAGAATCCCACCACCAATTTGAAGTGATACCCAGCAGAGTTTAGTTGTTATAAGTTCTTTGTATTTCTTTTGTTTTAATGTCTGAATAACCCCAAGAAACAACCCAACATTAAGATGTATAAGACCAAATATTAAAGCTACAATAAGTATCGAAATAGGATCTTTTATAGGGTCTACTAAAGGCTCTATATGAACTCCTAATACATCAAACTCATAGAGTTTTGCCTCAGGTTTACCATATATAAACCTTGGTACTAAATCCCCAAAAAAACTATTTGTTAGAAAACCCGTAATTGTTGTAACCAGTCCCATCCAAATTCCCATGAACGACCAGTTTTTAATCATATTACTATGTTTACCAATCTTAAAATAACCAAATAATGAAAGAATAAAAATAACAAGACCATAACCAGCATCACCAAGCATTATACCAAAAAATAAAACAAAGAAAAACCCCATAATAATAGTGGGATCGATCTCATTGTATTTTGGTGTAGCAAACATTGTTAAAAGACTTTTAAAACCACTGGCCCATTTTGGTGTTTTTGTATAGGTAGGAGGATTATCAGGGTTAGAAGAAGGAATTTTTGATTCATAAACAAAGCATTCCTCTGAACTTTCTTTTATAATGCTTCTAAATTTTTCCTCATTTTCCTCTAATAACCATCCTTTTATTATATATGTAGTATCTGTTTTTACAAAATTTTTTAGAACTTCCTTTCTAACTGTTTCAAAATGTATTTCTTCACGTATTGCTAATAAATCACTGAGTTGTTCTTTAGCATATTTTTTTAGCTCTGATCTTATTTTTTCTTTCTCATTTTCTATATATCTTTTTTCAATTTTAAATGATTCTAAAATATCTTTAGGTGAACCAGAAAGACCACTAAAATAGAATTCAGTTAGGTTTTCCCTACATATTTTTTCGATTTTTTCTTTTTCTGAAACATGAGAAACGATTAATATGCCCCATTCATTTTCTTTTTCAATAATAAATTCTTTGGAATATAAAACAGATGTCTCAATATTTTTTAAATCCGCTTTTAGTTTATCAAAATTTGATGTTTTACCAACTTTTATAATTAAATATTTAGATTCTCCGATATCCAAAATATTAAAATTAAAATCTCGTAGGTATTGTAGTTTTACGCTTTCAAGGTTTATTGTATTTACTCGCTCTTCAAGTTCTTTTAGTTTTTGTTCATACTGTAATATATTTTTTTCTACATTCCCAAGTAAACCTTCAGCATATGAAAAAAGTTCCTCCAATGATGATTCTTTAACTGTTTTAATCTCAGGAGCCTTGGGATTAATAAATGATTGAAAAATATTAGGTTTTGGGTTATTTTTATTTAAAATATCTATTAACCTGGAGAGTCGTAACTCATAATTTGAACAAAGTTCTGTGTCAGGATCCATTGGCGTCTTTTCAGAATCTTTGAAAGAATAAGGTTCATCTTTAGATATATCAATAATTTCTAATAAACCTGATTCATGAATCCTTTTTATGACATCTTCTAGATAGTTTTGATGCACTGCTAATAAGACCTTTTTCATAGGAGCTGGAAATAAGATTTTTTATTCCCCCTTAATTATCTCCTCTATAATTTGATCTACTGCTTTTGAAATATTTTTTTCAGCTAAGTTGTTGATTTTTGTGGTCTCCTTTTTTGTTTCTTTTTTTATATTGTTAGTTTCATCTTGTGCTTTTTTTTCTGCATTTTCTATTATTTTTTTTACTTCATTTTGTGATTTTTGCAATATCTTTATTTTTTCTTTTTCTGCATCTTTTTTTGCTTTTTCGATTATTTTTTCTGCTTCTTTTTTTGCATTTTCAATTGATTGAATAGCCTTTTTTTCAGCTTCTTTTATATTATTTATTGAGTCTGATACCATTTGATACCCCTTATTGGAAATAGATTTATTATGGTTTTTATAATAAGATTACATACCCCAAAATTTATCTGTTTTTCTTTTAATTTCAAAAATCTTATTTAGAACATCTTTTTCATCTATATTTAAAATATCCAGTTCACGTAACTCCTTTGCATCACTTGCTGGTATATCTGTGAAAAAAATATCTCCTCCTTTGATTTGTCTTCCGATTGTAACGCCCTCTATTGATATTGCTACTTCTTCTCCTTGTTTTGCTTCTTCTACTGCCTTGTTTTCTGATTGGATACCTTTTATTGAACCAATTATTTTTCCGTCTTCTTTCATTAAACGCATGTCTTTTTTTATCCTACCACCCAATACTCTGACACCGAATACTGCTGGGTGGCTAACTCTGAAAACATATTCTGAGAGGAACTTTATCATCCCAGGGTGAACATAATCCTGTCTTCTTTCTCTTTCAATTTCAACTTTTTTCTTTTCAACCCATTCATCATAGTTTTCCATTATTGTATAGATTACATCTTCGTTAAAAATAGTAATATTTGTATTAGATAGCTCCTCTTTTGCTTCAGGAAGTATTTTTACATTAAAAGCAAAAATCAGTCTATTGTATGGGTCTGATGTTGCATTTGCTTCTATTATATCTCTTTTTGAGACGTTACCAATTTCTGCTTTTCTAATTTTAATGTTTTTTTCTCTTGATTCTTTTATGATTGCTTCAAGTGATCCGATGGTATCTGCTTTTAGTATAATACCCTCTTCATCTAGCTCAAAATCTATTTTTGTCTGATTTTTTATTTCTTTAGTTAGTTCTTCAAGGTTGTTTTTGATTACTCGTATAGGTACTCCAGGAATAACATCTTCTAGATCAGGTGAAGAGATTTTAATACCACAGGCAGCATGGACTTCTTTAACACTATCGAATTTTTCACGAGGATCACGTATTTCATCGAGAGGTTTAGGTTTAAGAAGAGCTTTTATCCTGGTAACAACTGGTTCACCTTTTGTCCCAATTATTATTTTATCATCACTTTTAACTGTTCCATTGTAGATTATCGCATCAATTGTTTTACCAAGTCCTACTTCCTCTTTTACTTCTAAAACGCTTCCGATACCAGGGCCATCTTCAATTTGTAGTTTTTCCTCCAAGAATCTTTGAGCAAGACCAACAAGTATCATAAGAAGCTCAGGGATTCCTTCACCTGTTTTTGCAGAGACAGGTATGATGCCAACAGTTTTTCTGAAATCTGAAATGTTAAAATAGAGATCTGAGTTCAGTTTTTGCTCAGAAACAGTCCCAATCATATCATAAAGTTTTTCTTCAAACATCATTTTAACGTTTGGTCGTTGTTTTTCAATGCGTGTTTTTGCAATATCCTTGCTTGTTTGCCAGCCGCTGATTGCATCAACCTTATTTGCTGCGATAATAAACGGTGTTTTGTATTGTTTTAAGATTTTGATTGATTCATATGTTTGTGGTTTGAATCCTTCATTAATATCAACAAGTAGTATTGCTAAATCAGCAAGTGATCCTCCTCTTGTGCGAAGTGTTGTAAAAGCGTGATGACCTGGTGTGTCAATGAATAATAAACCGGGTAAAGTAAATTTTTTACCTTTTAGAAGATCTCCACAAATATTGTAAATAGCATCAATGGGTACTTCAGTTGCACCAATATGCTGGGTGATAGCACCTGATTCTCTTGCTGCAACAGTTGAGCCCCTAATGTAATCTAGCAAAGATGTTTTACCGTGATCAACATGTCCTAATACGCTTACTATGGGTTGTCTGACATATTTTGATGGAGTTGTCATAGATATTCACCCGGCGTTGTTAATGTAGGCTCCTTTTTTAATCTTTTTCGATGAAAATTTTTTTAAAAAAAATACTATTTAAACAAAAGAGTTGTATTATTCTTCTTGTGGTTTTTGTTTTTCACGTGGTACTAGATACCATAATATAAAAGCTCCAGCAAGTGTTAAAGATATAAGAAATAGTACACCATAAACAGAACTAAAATCTACACCTAGGATACCCGCAGAGTTAAATATATTATAGTTTGTACTCCATATTATTAATAAGGATAGGATATAACATAAGCTTAGAACTATTGTAATATTAGCAATATATCTATTTAAAATCCTGTTTACGCCTAAAAATAGTTTATTGTCATAATTTTTATTTAAAGTCATCTTATCAGTAGCAGATTTAAAAAATATAGAGGCTGTTCCTAACTCTAGGAAGCATAAAAATAAAACAAAAAAAAGTATCAACAATGCAACCTGGTTTTCTGAATATAAAGGTAATAAAACATCATTTTTAACCTTTGATAATATTATTACTAAAAAGAAGAAAAACAGGATACCAGTACCAGTAACTAATAGAAGACTTCTTTGTTTATTAAGGATGCTATAAACAGCGGCTGTTGGGATTATACACATTATGATTATCACAAGTATTTTTAAGAGAAAAGTGAAGAAATCAACTAAAACATTAACACCAAAGATGATATATATTGATATTATTAGAATTAGAATAAAAGTAGGTACTCCTATCAGTATATAGTTTTTTATTTTTTTACTCAGTGCCACGGTTTTATAAAAAACTAAACCCAATACAATCCCAACAGATGAAATAATAATTGAGAAGTAATTTAAATCATAATTAATTTTTAATAGTGTTGAAAATATTTTAAGAAAACCATATACTGATACAGCATAAACCCATATCAGGATAATAAATGATATTGCTTGCATCGCATGGATCTTTCTATTAAGGCTATTTAATATCGTGTCTGAGATTTTCCCACCTCCTTAAGTGCCACAGTTAATGGTAATGTAGGATTCCAATCAACAACCCTTACACCCATGCCTCTTAGCTGTGTTAAAAAGTTTTTACGTTCAAATGATAAAAGTCGGTATGCTAATCCAGTGTTTGCATCAACAGTTTGTAGAGAATATTCAATGTCAACAGGTGACGGAGATAGAACTATTACATTGAAGTTATACGCAACTAATTGTTCTATAGCTTTGGGAATTGACCAGTCGTTTTCTAGTGAACTAATAAAGAGTATCAAAGATTTTTTTGGTAATAAATGAGTAACTGATCTATATATGACTCCATTAAATGGGAAATCTCCATATGCCTGTAGGCTTACAATTTCTTCGATTATTTTATATAGTTGTTTTTTTCCTGATTCAGGGTATACCCATTTTAGTTCACCTTGAGATGGTCCATAGGCTATAAGTCCGACTCGATCTCTTCTTTTTAAGAAATGAGATGCTAATGATACTGCTGCTTTAATCCCAAACTCCAAGGTGTTATGTTTTATTGTCCCAACACCCTGGTTTTCTCTTGCATCAACAATTATAATAGCATCTGTTGGGCTTTCTAATTCAAACTCGTTTACCATTATCTCATTAAATCTTGCAAATGATTTCCAGTTGATTTTTTTGAAAGTATCACCTGTTGTGTAATCTCTTATGCCGTAGAATTCAGTTCCAATACCTGCATGTTTCACATGCATTATGCCTGGGTAAATAACTGGTTTTGCTTTAACAGCAACATCCTTTATCTCTTCAATGTGAGGCAGTACTGTGATATAAGAGGATGATTCAACTATGGCTTCTTTGTAAAACATTCCAAAGAAATCCCTAATTCTAAAAAGTAATGAACTTAATATGTAACGTCCTCTTATAGGGCATGATATCTCGTATTTAATCTGTATTTCCTGGTTTTTTTCTAGGTCTACTATTGAATAGTTACTACCTTTTACAACTTTAACTCTATCTGGCAATGAATCATAAATCTCCATAAATTTTATGTTTTCGCCAAGATTCTTTATTTTAAGGGTTACTTCAACATTATCATACTCGAAAACTTTAACATTTGAAAGACTACGGACAACCTCAATTCTTATTTCTTCTTTGTAAAAAGTAAGTACACCAGCAAAAAGTAAAATAAACAAAGGGATTGTAAATATTATAATAAGCCAGTCAACAAAAATTAAACTAAATAGTAATACACCGATACATCCCGCTACTATACCAGCACATTTTATTGTTCGCATGTTTATTCTACCGTTGGGACTGGTATTTTGTTTAATATCTCCTTTATTATACTCTCAGGGTTAACTCCTCTAACCCGTGATTCTGGTTTTAATATTAGACGATGCGCAAGTGCTGGAACTGCAACATTTTTTACATCATCAGGTACCACGTAATCTCGTCCATAAAAAGCAGCATGAGCTTTTGATAGTTTAAATAATGCAATTGATCCTCTTGGGCTTATACCTATTTCAACTCGTGGGTCAGATCTTGTAATTTGAACAAGTTTTACTATGTAGTTCTGAACATCAGGGTCTATGTAAATATGCTTGATTGCTTCTTGCATCTGAATAATAAGTTCAGGATCTATAATTTTTTCTACTTTGATATCATAAATATCTCCATGTTCCATACGGCTGAGTATCTCTTGTTCTTCTTTTTCATCAGGGTAACCGACGCTTAGTCGCATAATAAAACGATCAATTTGTGCTTCAGGCAATGGGTAAGTACCCTCGTATTCAATAGGGTTTTGTGTAGCCATTACTAAAAATGGTCGTTCTAATGGATATGTCTCGCCCTCAAGTGTTGTTTGGCGTTCTTGCATTGCCTCTAACAAAGCAGCCTGAGTCTTAGGTGGTGCTCTGTTAATCTCATCTGCTAGTAGTACATCAGTAAAAATAGGACCACGGATTAGTTTGAAATCACCTGTTTTCTGGCTATAAACATATGTACCTGTTATATCAGCTGGCAGTAAATCTGGTGTGAATTGTACTCTTGTGAACTTGCATCCTATTGCTTTTGAAAATGTTTTAGCAGTCAGTGTTTTTGCAAGGCCTGGGTAATCCTCAAAAAGTATATGACCATCTGTTAAAATACCAAGTATTACGTATTTTAACATGTTTTTTTTACCAACTACAACGGTTCCTACTTCATCAACTAATTGCTTACAGGTTTTAGATATATCTGCTACAGTTATATTCATTCTCCCCATTTCTCCATTTTATCTAGAATTATATTCATTTCCATTAAATAAGTGTCTTTCTTTTTTTTGTCTAACAAACCTTGTTTTTTTTCTTTTGTATTATAGTTTAAAATCCAATCAGAGATATTTTTATCGTTTATCAATGCTTGTAATTTAGTAGGGCTTTTATTTTTCATTTCTATAATTTCCCCAACTGAGAATCCATGTGTTGTTCTGATTTTTTCAAAAAACATCATCTCTATATGATTTCTCAGGGGTGAATTTTGACTATAGTCTATAGGCATAGATTTAATAGATTGAGCTAAATTAGACAGGCTACCTGAAACATAATTTTCCTCTGTCAGTGTTTTATGTTCCCAATTTATTGGTTGTTTAGATCTTATAAAAAGCAATAATGTTGCTATTATACCCACGATTACTAGGAGTATAATAAAAAAATACCATAAAGCTGGGCCGATACTATTTTGTGTTGTTAAAAAAGTTATATTTAACATTATGTTATTTAATGAAATAATCACTTATTCCTACCTCTTCATTTTTTTATTAAGGATATGAACGTGGATTTGTATCTGAAATATTTGATGGGGGGTTACCAACTGGTTGAGGGTTAACTGGTAGATTGACTGGGTTTGATATAATCTCATTTAAACATTTGATAGCGTTATTTCGATCTTCAACATCTATATTATGTTTGCTATATCTGGCTTTCTCAAAAATCTGTGTTAAAGTGTATAATCCTTCAGGTGATATTCTTAAAAAATTTTTTGTAGCCATAGCAAATTCTCTAGGAGTCTGAAAAGCGCCTTTATGTACGCCTTGCCGGTTTAACCAGTTACACATCTCTTTATAGCAATTTAAAACTGTTTTCCTATGATCATTCTCAGTTCTAAGTTGGTTTACAGTACGAGATGCGATCTCTTGGATATTTGGTCCTTGTCTATTTTCTTGTTTTTTAAACATTATAAACACACCTACTATAATAATTATAATAATGGCAATTGCTATGAGCCAATAAATATTTTGTGATTCTTTCTGAGGTGTTTGTTCTTCAACATATCCTTCAGGAACTATTTTTACATTTTTTGGATACTTAGAAGGTAGATATACATTAGTTCCATTGAATTCTGCTGTAATTGTACTAGATCCTAATGTTTCTGTTGGTGAAATTTTATATGAAATATTAAAGTTCCCATCTGAATCAGTCTTGCCATCAACACTGAAAACAGGCCAGTTGATGTATATTAATGCATTTTCAATTGGATTACCAGAACTATCTTTTAATGTGCAATTAATAAAAATGGTCTCATTTTGTTCAAGATTTGTTTTAGATGGAGCGTCTATTTTTAGTTGGGTTTCAGATTGAACAAATATGATTTTTTCTGCGACTGCTTCAGCGAATTGAAAATTACCTGGGTATTTTACTTTTACAGTAATATTGCCTAAAGGAGAATCATCTGGTATGTTAATTGTTTTTTCAAAAGTTCCTTGTGAATTTGTTGTAGTTGCTGAGACCTGTTTTGCATTATAGTAAATTATTATTTCTGAGTTTGGTAAAACGTTTTCAGATACACTACGTAGTGTACCTGTGAAACTTAATTGTCCTCCTTTTTTAGCTGTGGTTGGTGTTACAGTCATTTCTAAACTTGTTCTTTTGTCTCTTACAGTAACTGTTTGAGAGTCTTGTGATGAACCCAAATAGGTATCACCATTAAAAATTACGGTAATATCAAAAGTTCCTAATGTGTTAATGTTATAGTAATAACGAAATTCACCTTCATAATCTGTAGTTGCTGTTCCAATATATTCTCCATCTTTGTTGATAATAACATCTTTGTAGCTGCATGCTTTGCCGCCCTCATCATATAATATTCCTTTTATCACAAGATTATCTGTTAAACCTATAGAACCAACCATGTCTAATTCTAATGTTGTGTTTGATGATATATTTATTATTGGATCTGACCATGACCCACAATAAACATCTGTTGGTAAAGTTAGAGCTACAACATGGTTTTCCCCGATATTTGTTTCACTGGGCACATCACATTCTATACTAAACTTACCAGTGTTATCTGTGTTTCCTATCCCAGATAAATAACCTGGGATAAGTTTATTATTAGTTATAAAAATTAAAACTTGGATATCTGATATCCCTATCTTGTTTTGATCTTTAACATAGCCTTCTACATTAAAATTACCTGGTTTATCTGCATTAGGTGTAACATATGAAATTGTTGTAGTTGTGTTTAATAGTTCTGGTTCGCATTCCCAAAAGTAACCTCCATTATCATATGGCCATGGAGGATAATCATCATCGTCATCACTAATATCATCATCAGTGATATCATCATCGTCATCATCTGGAGGAGGATTACCTTGGTCAAATGGATCGTAATCATTTGGATTTGAGATGCTACCACCGCATCCTCCAAGCTGAACTTCTATCCAACCATGATCTGGTATATACATTTCAACAAAAGCATGACATTCGTTTGTTACAAGTCTTGTTGGTACACCAATCGAGTTTGCTGTTACAAAACATGCAAAAGATCTAACATAGCAGCAACCATGCTCAGATAATGCCATTGCTAAATATGGATCAGGTTCTTCTTCCTCAGAGGGTATTTCTCCAGGTGTGAAACCAGACAAATATTTATACAATGTACTCACAATTTCTTTAAGGTTTTTTTCACCAGTCAGCCCAAGTTTTTCTATAACAATATTTGCTTTTGATATAACTGATAAAGGTGGTGTTATTTTTTCTTCTGTGATATCATCAAGTGTTAAATCAGATGGTATATAATAATTCCAATATGTTGAATCAGCACTTGTTACAAAATTTAAAATTACTTTACCATAATTAGTTGATGATTTAACATAATAATTGTCTGCTCCATCTTTGTAAAATTCTAAGTTTACACTTGGGTAAGTAGTATATGAATGTATTTTCGCAGTTGGGGCAACTGAAGGGATACGTATATAATTACTTGAAAGTTCAAGGTTAATTGTACCAGTAAAAACGTTTTCTTCTTTTTTATTTGATAACTCTATTGGTTTTGGAGTATTATCATAAATATAGGCATTATAATTTGTATAAATTGCATCGTAAATTTCATATCGTTTTCTAGGAGCTAAGAATGGATCAAAAACTGCAATGCATGTTGGTTCAGTATGGTAACCATTTCTACTTGGACCTGTTGTTTGAGAAAGACTTGACCCATCATATGTTAGACCACTAGGATCTTGAGGACCAGCAGGAGTATTATCAATACCATCAAGTACCCCATCTCCATCCGTATCTGGATCAGCTGGATCAGTTGGTTGGCCATCTTCTGGGTCTATTTCGTATCCATCAGAAGCTTGATCATTGTCTGAATCTGAATCTAAGATATTTGGGATTCCATCGTTATCAACATCTCCCTCTGGTTTAAGACTCTCTATTCCTTCTTCTTCGTATCTCTGGTTCCAGTAATCCATTTCATCCCCATCTGAGATTCCGTCTCCATCTGAATCTATATCTAATATATTTGGGATTTCATCATTGTCTATGTCACCAAAGGGTGAATTAGTTTCATTTAGATATTTTTTAAGAAGTTCATTCCAAAATTTATATTCTTCATAATCGTTTATTCCATCGTTGTCTGAGTCTGCATCCATTTGACTTGTACCTATTTTTTGTTCCTCATCATCGCTTAATCCATCACCATCTCTATCGATAGTTTTAACACCATGCATCAGGTTACCAACAGACCAGAGTAGTATAATAAAAACAATTACCGCAGCAGTAACTATATGCATTTTTTTAATCAATATATGTTTCCTCCAGAGAGAATAAAACCATTTTCTTGGTTTAGCTATATCTCAACCTCGTAATAACTAAACTGTTAAATATTAATAAAGTTTATAAGTTTTGTAATATATGCTTATATATCATTATTTTGTTTTTTATAAAACAAATACATGCCGATCAATGATATTGGAAAAGGTGGAATGGGATGAATAGACAGTTGGTCGTATCTTTAACATTATCTATATTATTATTTACTTGTTTTTTTTCATTAATTTGTGATGAAGTTAATGCTTCACCAGGAGTAACTAGTGTTTATTCTCCAGCATCAGGAGAAACATATTATGAAGGAGGTTCGTTATCAATTGAATGGACATATTCAACTGTTGCTAAATATGTAAAAATAGAATTATTCAAAAGCGGGTCATATTACACTACTATATCTTCAAATAGAAGTAATAATGGTTATTATTATTGGATAATACCTAGTGGATATTCATCGAGTTCTTATTACAAAATAAGAGTAACTAGCTTATTAGACGACATTGATTATGCTGAAAGTGGTCCTTTTTATATAAATGAAAAAACAATAACTGTTACGTATCCAAGCTCTGGTCAAACTCTTTACAAGGGAGATACTCAAGCAATTGGATGGACATCTGAAGATACAATGCATTATTTTAAAATTGAACTTTATAAAGGCAGCTCGTCTCTTAGAACAATAAACTCAAATCTATATAGTTCTAGTATTAATGGTTATTATTCATGGATAATCCCATCTGATTTGTCTTTAGGTTCTAATTATAAGATAAAAGTAACTGATCTAAGTAATAGCAATATTTATGGCTATAGTGGAGAGTTTACATTAGATGAGAGATATATAGAAATAACCTCTCCACATGGTGGAGAAACCTGGTTTATAGGAGAAACATATGATATTAAATGGGATTCAAAAAACGCTGGATCATCGGTATCAATTAAATATAAAAAAGAATATGATTATTCTTACAACACAATAACATATTCTACTAATAACAATAAGAGTTATAAATGGACAATTCCAAGTGGTCTTAATAAGAATTATAATTATCAAATAAAAATTACTAGTAACTCATATTCAAATATTGAGGATACCAGTTCAAGCTTCTCTATTGATCAAAGATATATAGAGGTAAAAACACCACGTTTTGGAAATGAATGGCTTTCTGATGAAACACATGTTATTGAATGGGAATCAGAAAACGCTGGAGAATACGTAGATATTCTTTTAATAAAAAATAATAATTATTATGCTACTATTGCTACAAATATAAAAAATAATGGGACTTATAGCTGGGAATTTGAAAATATTGCATCTGATTCTAATTATCAAATTCAGATAAATAGTAAAGAATATAGTAGTGCTTATGATAGAAGCGAAATTTTTACGATCAGTGGACGGACAATTACAGTTAAATCACCAGCTGATGGTGATGTATGGTACAAAGGAGAATCTTATGATATAACCTGGGAGCAAGAAAACTCAGGAGATTATGTAGATATTAAGCTATACAGAGATGGAGATTATGTTAAAACAATAGCTTCAAATCTAAAAAATAATGGGAAATATCGGTGGAATAAAATACCATCTGATTTAGAGCTTGGTTCTTCATATCAAATATGGGTAGGTAGTGTTGAAAACAAAGATGTTTATGCATTTAGCGAGGGAAGCTTTACAATAGATGAAACCTTTTTCCAAAAAATATTAAACTCAGTATTTTTTATTATAATAATTGCTGTAGTTATCATTTCAGCCGCTGTAGTATTTTTAAAAGTAAGAAAAAAATGGTTAAAACCTGATAAAAACACACCTGCTACAGCAAGTTTAGAATTTAATCAAAAAGCATTTGGTAAAACAGATATTAGCCATGAGGAATATGATCAGATTTGGGAAGGGAAATACTAAACTGAAGTATATAAAGTGTTATTCCTCATTTTTTTATATTTTGATTATGGGAAAAAGTATTCTGATAAAAGAAAAAAAGAAAGAGATGGTATAAGTTTTTTATCGGTTGTTTAATGTTTTAAATAATGTTAAGATATAGTTTATAAGCAATTAGTTGTTTTTGAAATTGTAGTTCGAGGGAGGAAAAAATATGAAAAAAATAATTGTGATGATTATTGGATTAATAATGCTAATAAATGTTCAAATAGCTATGGCTGCTGTACAAAGAAACCAAGAAGAGACTTTAGATGATGATATTCCTGACTATGTTTGGGAAGTCCATATGATTCTTTGGGGTAAAAACCTCTATATTAATAATGAACCTTACAATGGAGGAAAGCTAGTAATAGAAAGTGGGAGAGATCTTGAAAATCCTGATTGGCTTGAAATTTATTTTGATGATGAATCCTGTGGATCTTTACTAACGGCATGGATAACCCCATTTATGCGAATTACAATCCCGTATAATCATTATGGGCTAGCTCAATTAGCAAATTTTAATGGAATAATAACGCCAGGATTTAGGGAGAATTCTTATATTATCAGAGGCACGACTTATGGTAGTTGTGTGTTTTACGAACGAGGGTAGACCTG
>Ga0172363_10001012_pt1 | contig 22252 bp, 24 predicted proteins | sample LakKivs2_kivu2a2_FD_114541 | JGI IMG/M metagenome (GOLD analysis project Ga0172363, IMG submission 114541) | Sediment microbial communities from Lake Kivu, Rwanda - Sediment s2_kivu2a2 | ecosystem: Environmental > Aquatic > Freshwater > Lake > Sediment | place: Rwanda: Western Province, Lake... | reverse complement strand
CGCGAATACGCGCGCCGTCGCGTCTTCGTGGTTGAAAACCTGAACAGGATGGGCCTGCGCTGCCGCAGGCCCGAGGGGACCTTTTACGCGTTCGCTTCCGTGAAGAAGACGGGTCTCTCGTCGGTCGACTTCGCCTCGCGGCTCCTGAAAGACCAGCGGGTCGCGGTGGTCCCGGGCACGGCCTTCGGCGCCGAAGGCGAAGGGTTTGTGCGCATGTCGTTCGCAAGCGGTATGGAGAACCTCAAAGAGGCCATGCAGCGCATCGAGGCCTTCGTGGGAAAACCACTATAAGGAGCAACTATGAGTGTCCGTCAAGATGTCTTGAAATCCCTTGAGTCGAAGGAGCTGGAGGCGCCCCGGGCGCTCCGAAAGGTCTCCTCGTACTTCGGCGGGAACACCTTCAGCATCCCGACGATGAAGAAGTGCATTTCCAAGAAGACCTTTGCCGCCTTCGAGGCGTGGCTGGAGAGGGGATTGCAGATCACCCTCGAGCAGGCCAACGAGATCGCCGACGCCATGAAGGAGTGGGCGGTCAAGCGCGGGGTGACGTATTACACGCACTGGTTCCAGCCCATGACCGGCATGACGGCCGAGAAGCACGACAGCTTCATCGTCTTCGAGGGGCCGGGCAAGGTCATCGAGCAGTTCTCGGGCTCCAAGCTGATCAAGGGCGAGCCCGACGCCTCCAGTTTCCCGTCGGGCGGCATCCGCACGACCTTTGAGGCGCGCGGCTACACGGCGTGGGACCCGTCGAGCCCGGCCTTCATCATCGAGAGCACGCTGGGCAAGACGCTGTGCATCCCGACGATCTTCGTCTCCTACAACGGCTACGCCCTCGACAAGAAGCTGCCGCTCTTGCGCTCCGCCGAGGCGTTGAGCCGCTCGGCGGTCAGGTTCCTGAAGCTCTTCGGCGCCAAGGGCGTCACGAAGGCCTTCTCGACCTGCGGCCCGGAGCAGGAGTACTTTTTGATCGACAAGAACTTCTACAAGCTGCGTCCGGACCTGGTCTTGACCGGCCGCACGCTCGTCGGCGCGCCCTCGCCCAAGGACCAACAGATGGAGGATCAGTACTTCGGCTCCATCAAGGAGCGCGTCGTCAACTACATGTACGAGGTGGGCCAGGAGGCGTACAAGCTTGGCATCCCGGTCATGACCCGTCACAACGAGGTCGCCCCGCACCAGTACGAGTTTGCGCCCATCTTCGAGGAGTCGAACATCGCGACGGACCACAACCAGCTCCTCATGGACGTGATGAAGAAGGTCGCGCTGCGCCACGGCCTGGTCTGCCTGCTGCACGAGAAGCCCTTCGCCGGCATCAACGGCAGCGGCAAGCACCTGAATTGGTCGCTGGCCGACAACAACGGCAATAACCTCCTCAACCCCGGCAGGACGCCGCAGGGCAACCTGCAGTTCCTGGCCATTTTGTCGAGCGTCCTGCTGGCGGTCCACAAGCACGCGGACCTGCTGCGCGCCAGCGTCGCCTTCGCGGGCAACGAGTACCGCCTGGGCGCCAACGAGGCGCCGCCGGCGATCATCTCCGTCTTCCTGGGTGAGCAGCTCTCGGAGATTCTCGACACCATCGAGAAGGGCAAGACGACACAGGTTAGCACCAAGGACATCATGGACCTGGGCGTCGCGACCCTGCCGCAGGTCAACAAGGACATGACGGACAGGAACCGCACGTCGCCCTTCGCCTTCACGGGCAACAAGTTCGAGTTCCGCGCCGTGGGCTCCTCGCAAAACATCTCGACGCCGATCACGTTCTTGAATGCGATCGTCGCCGACGCCATGGACGAGGTGCGCGGCCGCATCGAGAAGGCCGCCAAGGACAAGGACTTCAACTCTGCCGTCGTCAGCGTCATCGCAGAGGTCGTCAAGGAGACGCACAAGATCCGCTTCGAGGGCAACAACTACGCCGAGGAGTGGAAGCAGGAGGCGGCTCGTCGCGGCCTGCCCAACGAGTCCTCCACGCCGGGCGCCCTGAGGGCGCTGGTCAAGGAGGAAAACGTGGCGCTCCTGAAGCGGCAGAACGTCTTCCTGCCCGAGGAGATCAGGGCCCGGCACACGATATGGCTGCAGATGTATCTGAAGATCCTCGAGATTGAGGCCCGGACCTTGAGCGAGGTCGTCAACTCCAGCGTCGTGCCCAACGCCTTCGACTACCAAGGACTCCTGGCCGCCAACCTCCAGAACATGGTGGCCCTGCAGGAGAAGGCCGGCGTCTCGTTCGATACCGAGGCGTTCGAAGACCAGAAGCGGCACCTCGCGGACGTGACGCAGATGATCTATTACGTGCGCAAGAACACGCAGAAAATGATGGCGTTCCTGGAGGAGACGAAGGGCCTGGAAGAGGAGGAGCGGGCGCGCAAGTACTTCAGCGAGCTCAAGTCCATGATGGAGCACATCCGCAAGCACTCGGACGTGCTGGAGGGCGTCATCTCCGATGAGCACTGGGACCTGCCCAAGTACCGCGAGATCCTCTTCGTAAAATGAGACAAAGGTCCGACCTTTTGGAACCTCAAAGTGAGACTACGAGCCTGGCGCGTGGTCTCGCTTTGAGGAGGGTGTGAGATGAAGGGGATCCGTTTCGATTTCAACAGCATGATGGCGCATAACATCGGGGCGCGGCACGGCGTCACGCCGGCCGACCTGCGTTCCATCAGGAAGGCCGCGGCCCGGGCGCACCGCCACCTTGCGTTCCTTAAAAAGGATTGCGCCAGCCGCCTCAACAACAGCGTCGAGTGGCTCACCTTGCCGTTCCAGGAGAGGAAGGCGTATGCCAGCGTCGAGAAGACGGGCCGCGCGGTCGCGGCCCGGTACGAGAACGTCATCTCGTTGGGTATCGGCGGCTCGTATCTAGGGCTCAAGGCCGGCCAGCAGGCCTTGGCAGCGCCCTATTACAATGAGTTCGCCGGCTGCCAAGCGGCCAAGCGGCCGCGGATCTACTTCGAGGGCAATAACCTCGACCCGACGCCGCTGGTGACCCTCCTTAAAAACCTCGACCCCAAAAAGACATTCGTCGTCGTCATCTCCAAGTCCGGGGAGACGACCGAGACGAAGGCCGCCTTTGATGTGGTCAGCGCTTGGCTCAAGAGGGGTGCGGGGCGGCGTTACGGCCGCCAGGTCTTCGCGATCACCGACCCGTCTTCGGGGACCCTGCGCCGCCGGGTGTGGGAAGAGCAGGCGAGGGACCCCTTGAGTTTCCGCAGCACAGCGCTTTTGCCCGGCGTGGGCGGCCGTTACTCCGAGTTCAACATGGGTCTTCTGCATTTGGCTTTGATCGGCGTGCCGATCAGCGAAGTCCTGGCCGGGGCGCGGGCCATGGCCACGGCGTGCTCCCGCGGCGACCTCATGAAGAACCCGGCCTACCTCTATGGGGCCCTGCAGTATCTCGCCTACAAGAAGAAGGGCAAGCCCATCGGCATCCTCATGCCTTTTACAGAGCTTTTGACCGCGACGGCCGAGTGGTACTGTCAACTATTGGCCGAGAGCACCGGCAAGAAGTTCGGCCGCCGGATCCATGCCGCTGCCCGTGGTTCGGAGTTTTGGCGGGCGAACAGGGATCGGGTCCTTAACGTCGGCCGCACGCCGGTCGCGACCCGCGGCACGACAGACCTGCACTCACTTCTGCAGAACACCGTCGAGGGCGAAAACGATAAGACCGTGACCATGGTCCGCATCAAGAACTTCGCGCAGGACCTGACGGTCCCGGTTGCCGGCGGTTTTCTGTCAGGGCACAGGTTCTCCGAGCTGTTGGGGTTGGCGCAGGAGGCCACGGCCTGGGCGCTCGTCAGGGCCCGACGGCCCAACTGCACGATCACGCTCGACAGGTTGACGCCGCACACGTGGGGCGGGCTCATCTTTTTCTTCGAGATGGCCACCGCCTTTGAGGCCGAGCTGTTGAACGTCCACGGCTTTGACCAGCCCGGGGTCGAGAGCTATAAAAAGTACATGTACGTCAAGCTGAAAAAGCCCGGGGTGCCTGGGGGCGCGGCCCGGGAGATCCGCAGCCATCGCGTGAAGACAGAGGCGCGGTTCGTGCTTGAGTTGGGGGGATATTCATGACCAAGCAGGTGCTGTGTCTCATCTTAGGGGGCGGGCGGGGGACGCGGCGGTATCCGCTGACCCGCGACCGGGCCAAGCCCGCGGTGCCGCTCTTCGGCAAGTACCGCCTCATCGACATCCCCGTCAGCAACTGCATCAACTCGGGCTTCACCAAGATCAACATCCTCACCCAGTTTAACTCCGAGTCCCTCAACAAGCACATCGCGCGCACCTACAAATCCGACCAGCTCACGCAGGGGTTCGTGGACATCCTGGCCGCGGACCAGACCATGGAAAACACCGACTGGTTCCAGGGGCCGGCCGACGCCGTGCGCCGTTGCCTGAAACACTTTAACAACCCGCGCACCCACCACGTCTGCATCCTCTCCGGCGACCAGCTCTACAAGATGGACCTCTCCAAGATGTTCGCCTTTCACCTCGAGCGCGACGCCGAAATCACCATCGCCTGCAACCTCGTTGCGTCCGACGAGGTGCCTCTTTTTGGCATCATGGGCGCAGATGCCGACGGCCGTATCACCGATTTTATAGAAAAACCGAGGGGCAGCGCGGAGGTCGAGCGCCTGGCCGTCCGCCGCGGCGGCGAGGAGCGCTACCTGTGTTCGATGGGCATTTACTTTTTCAAGAAGGACGTGCTCGTCGAGCTTTTGATGAAGAACCGGAAGCCGGATTTCGGTCGGGAGATCATCCCGGACGCGATCGCGACCCACCGGCTTTACGCCTACGCGTTCGCCGGCTACTGGCGCGATATCGGGACCATCGAGGCCTTCTACCGGGAAAACATCTCGATGACCCAGGCGCAGCCGCCGCTCGACCTCTTCGACGAGAGCTGGCCGTTTTTCACGCGCTTCCGCGCCCTGCCGCCGGCGGTGTACGTCGACGCGCGGATCGATTCCAGCATCGTCTCCGACGGCGCGATCATCGATTCGGCCACGATCACGAACTCGGTCATCGGCCTGCGCGCGCGCATCGGGAAAGGGGCCCGCATCAGCGACTCCGTCGTCATGGGCGCGGACTACTACGAACCCGAGGCCGAGCGTCAGGCGCTGGAGGCCAAAGGCAAGATCCCGGTCGGCATCGGCGAACGCTGCATTGTCACGAGGGCGATCCTGGACAAGGATGTCCGCATCGGGCCGGGATGCACCATCACCAACGTCAGAGGGATCAAGGAGACCGACGCGGACCAGTACGCGATCCGCGACGGCATCGTTATCTTATATAAAAACGCCGTCATCCCGGCGGGGACGGTCATTTGAAGGAAGCCCCTGCCCCCCTGGAAGGCGAGAGGCAGGCGGGCAGGGGCGTTTTAAGGGAAGGTAAGCGAGGTAAAACGGAGGTGCCATGCCTGTCTTGCTCGTTGTTGCGGTTTTAGCACTGCTCTTCATCTGTTGGTTTTTCCTGACCTACAACCGCCTGGTCACGATGAAGGTCCGGGTCGAGAACGCCTGGTCGCAGATCGACGTCCAGCTCAAGCGCCGCTATGACCTCATCCCCAACCTGGTGGAGACGGTCAAGGGGTACATGGCGCATGAGCGCGAGACGCTCGAGAGCGTCATCAAGGCCCGCACCCAGGCCATCGACGCCAAGAACCTGAAGGACAAGGCCGAGGCCGAGAACTTCTTGAGCCAGACCCTGCGTTCCCTCTTCGCGGTCGTCGAGCGGTATCCGGACCTGAAGGCCAACCAGAACGTCCTGAAGCTCCAGGAGGAGCTCACCTCGACGGAGAACAAGATCGGCTTCGCCCGTCAGTACTACAATGACGAGACGGGGCGGTTCAACACCCTCCTGCAGATGGTGCCGGTCAACATCGTCGCCGGGACGATGGGCTTCACCAAGAAGGAGTTCTTCGAGGTCGAAGAAGCGGCCCAGCGCGAGGCGCCGAAGGTGAAGTTCTAACGACGGCTTCCTGCGATGCCTTTCTCGTTCATCGACATTGAGGAGAGGAAGACCCGCCTCATCGGGTTCCTCCTCTTCTTTATCATCGCCTTCTACTTCGTCACCGCCTACCTCATCCTGCTCGTCCTTAAGAACAGCGTCCTGGCGCATTTTTACGAGTCCATGCCGCAGCGCTTCGTCTGGCCGAACGAGAAAGAGACGCTCATCGCCCTGGGGGTGGCGTTCCTCATCGGCCTCATCCACTGGTGCTCCTCGACCAGCAACCTGATCCAGCGCATGTCCCTGGCCGTCGGTGCGACCGGCGTGGACGCCCAGGACACCTACCACCAGTTGTTTAAAAACATCGTCGACGAGGTCAGCGTCGCCATCGGCGGCCGGCCGATCAGGCCGATGATCATTCCGACGGTGGCGTGCAACGCCTTTGCGCTCGAGGACTTCGGCGGACGCGCGGTCGTCGGCGTGACGGAAGGGCTCCTGACGCGCCTGAACCGCGCCCAGCTCGAGGCGGTGGTGGGCCACGAGGCCGGCCACCTCGTCAACGGCGACTGCCTGAGCACGACGGTGACGTGTTCGCTGGCCGAGCTCTACGAGGAGGCGCTCAGCAAGATCTCCAAGGGCTTCGAGCAGTCCCGCGGCCGCGCCGGCGTCTTCATCCTCTTTGTCATCTTAATCATGGGCACGATGAAGTTCCTGAGCGCGCTGTTGCGCTATTTTATCTCCCGCCAGAAGGAGTACCGGGCGGACGCGACGAGCGTGCGTCTGACCCGCGACCCCCTGAGCCTCGCGGAGGCCCTGTATCTTATATCGCGCAACTGGCGCGGCATCGGCGCCGAGGGCGAGTACCTCGAGTCCATCTTCATCATGAACCCGCGGCCCGGCTACTTCGACGAGCAGCAGGGGCCGCTCGCTGACTGGTTCTCCACGCACCCGCCCATCCAGGAGCGCATCCGTATCTTGGCCGACATGGGCCATTGTGACGCGAAGACGCTCGAGGAGAACCTGAAGAACTTCCAGTGGGTCTCGCCGGTGGCCAAGCCGATCGTCCAGGCCGATGAGGGAAAAGAGGTCGAGGGAAAAGACGCCGAGAAAAAGTGGATGGTCTTCAACCAGAAACAGGAGTGGGAGGGGCCCTTCGGCCTTGAGGAGCTCGGCCGCCTGACCTTTCTGGCGCCGGAGTCGTGGGTCTGTCCCCAGGGCGAGCAGACCGTCCGCCACGCCTATGAGAACGAGGAGCTGATGCCGCTCTTCGGCGGCGAGGCCAAGGCGGTGGAGGGCGACCATCCGTGCCCGCACTGCCGCACGGCCTTGACCGAGATAAACTACGAGGGCGCGCCGGCGTTGCGCTGCTCCTACTGCGAGGGCATCTTCGTGGATAACGAGGCCATTTCGCGCATCCTCATCCGCCGCGACATGAGCTTCTGCGAGGACGTCGTGCGCCTCGCCGAGGCCGCGATCAAACAGAAGGACATCTTCCAGAAAGGCGGGGCGCGCTACAAGCTCGAGAACCCGTTCATCCTGACCTGCCCGCAGTGCCGCAACAAGATGCGGCGTCAGTTCTTCGTCTACTCCTATCCGGTGGAGATCGACCGTTGCGTCCAGTGCAGCGGCATCTGGTTCGACAAGCAGGAGCTTGAGGTTCTGCAGTACATCTACGAGCACAAGGACAGGTTCTTCGACGGCCGGGGTTTTTAAAATAAAGACGCCGCCGGACCGCGGCGTTTTTTGACGCAGGGGGTTGTTATGATGTTGACCGACAGGCAAAAGACCTTGCTTATTTTCGCCGCGCACTTTTCGCCAACCCTCATCCTGATCCTTGCGGGGCTGCTGATCTCGTGGGAGGGCGTGCAGGGGCTCACGATGTCCTACGGCAGGCCGGCTTGGGAGGACGTCAAGAACCTCTTGATGGGCTTCAAGCTCTTCGTCGTCATGCCGTCGCTCGCCGTCGTGGTCGCCTATGTCTTCTGCTACCGTGTCAAGAGGCGGATCCACCGGGGGCTCGTCATCTACGCGGCGTGGCTGACCATCTGCCTGTTGTCTTCGTTCCTGGGAGCCATCTCCTGCGAGGGGACCTCGACGGCCGTGGTGGCCGGCGTGGTCCACTGGTGGCGGTTGTTCAGGGAACTCCTCTCCGTCACGCTTTATTTTCTGGCGTGGCACCACCTCTTCATCATCCCGTGGGTGCTCCTGTTCGTCTATGGCCTCAAGCGTTTCCCCTGGCTCTTCCCGCGGGCGTCGGTCGAGGCGAGGGTCCTGACCGAGCACCCCCTGGAGGCCTATGACGCGACCAGCAGGCGGCTGAACTTGTCGAGAAAAAAGAAAGAGAAAAGATTGTTATAGGAGGATATATCCGTGTGCGTTAAAGCGATTGTCGCCGCATGCTGTTTCGTGTTGTCTCTGCCGGCGTCTCCTCTCTGCGCCCAGACGGCAGATATTGAAGAGATAAAGCTTCCCGCTCCGCAGACCGAAGGCGGCAGGCCTTTGATGCAGGCGCTCAAGGACCGGCAGAGCACCCGCGCGTTCAGTTATAAGGAGCTGTCCCGGCAGGTCTTGAGCGACCTCCTCTGGGCGGCTGCCGGCGTCAACCGGCCCCAGAGCGGCAAGCGGACTGCGCCCAGCGCCCGGAACATGCAGGAGATCGACATCTATGTCGCCAGGGCCGACGGCTTATACCTTTATGACGCCGCAGGGCACGGCCTCGTCCCGGTCGTCCTGCGGGACATCCGGCCGCTGGCCGGCCGGCAGGGCTTTGTGGGGGCCGCTCCGGCGGTGCTTATCTACGTGGCGGACCACGCCCGGATGTCAGGCACGACGGCCGAAGAGAAGGAGTTTTACGGCGCGGTGGACACCGGCTTCATCAGTCAGAACGTCTACCTTTATTGCGCCTCGCAGAACCTCGCGACCGTCGTCCTGGCGTCCGTCGACAAGCTCGACCTCGGCAAGGCGATGGAACTGCGCTCCGCCCAGGAGATCATTCTCACGCAGCCCGTCGGTTACCCCGAAAGCAGTTGACAGCGCGCCGGGATTGTGTTACTTTTCAAAATGCAAAGCACGCGCACGTCTCGACAAGACGCACACACTTCGGCATAGCGAAGGAGGCAAGGCATGTGTTACACCGCACCGGTATTGGGCGCGATCGTAGCGTCCGTAGCCTGGAAAAAGACCGGCAGCCCCAAGGCGTGGTGGCTGACCCTGCTCTTCGGGGGAGGGGCGCTCTTCGGCGTCGTGGACCACTGGTGGAACGGCGAGCTCTTTCTGATCTCGCCTGACATCGGCCGCGACCTGCTTTTGGGCGTCGTCATCTCGGCCGTCATCCTGATCGCCTGGGGTCTGGCCGTCGCCTGGGGCCGCAAGAACCCCGCCTTGCAGCGGTACCTCGGCGCTTCATCGACATAGCTGCAGAGCCAACTGGTTTCAGAGGGCCCGGTTGTCCTGCCGGGCCCTTTTTTATTGCCCGGCCCGTCCGGCGGGCCTATAATGAACGCATTCACATGATAAAGTCAGGTCGCAGCCGACATAGGTTACGCATGGTGATCCCGGCGTATCCGGCGTTCAACATCTATTCGCGCATCGCCGACCGGACGACCGCCCTGGGGCCTGTCAGCGTGGCGAGCGTCGTCCGCGAGATGGAGGGCTGGGACGTCGAGGTCGTCGACGAGAACAACCTGCTGCGTTACGGGCCCAGGGCCGAGAAGGGCGGGGCGGACCACGACCTCTTGGAGCGCCTGCGGCCCGCCGACGCGGTCGGTCTCTACGGGGGTCTGACGAGCACCATCCCCCGGCTCTACGAGATCGCCCGGTTTTATAAAGAGAGGGGCGCCGTGACCATCGCCGGCGGCCAGCACTTTTTCGGCGAGAACATCGCCGAGGCGCTTGGCGCAGGCATCGATTACGTCGTCCTCGGCGAAGGCGAGGAGACGATACAGGAGCTCCTGCGGACGCTGGAGGCCGGCGGCGACGTCGGCCGCGTCGCGGGGCTCGCTTACCTTAAAGACGGCGGGTCCTCGTTGACCGCGGCCCGGCCGCCCATCACGGACTTTGACAGGTTGCCGCACCCCGACTTTTCGCTGGTGCGCTACGCGCGGTTGAAGCTCTTTCCCGTCGGCCGCATCCGCGGCTGCGGCATGGACTGCGAGTTCTGCACGGTCAAGGGCAAGCCGCGGTGCGCCTCGCCCGAGCGGCTCCTGGAAGACATCAGCTTCCTCCTCGAGACCATGGACGCCCGGCACTTCTTCATCGTCGACGACCTCTTCGGGCAGTACCGGGAGCAGACCCTGCGGTTCTGCCACATGCTGCGCGATTACCAGAAGGGCGTCGGCCGGCGCCTGGACGTGACCGTCCAGATACGACTGGACAAGGCCAAGGACGCCGAGCTCTTGACCGCGATGCGCCAGGCCGGCATCAACACGGTCGCCATCGGCTTCGAGTCGCCCATCAAGGAAGAGCTCGAGGCCATGAAGAAGCGCATCAGCCCGCAGGACATGGTCGCGCTGGCCAGGGCCTACCACAACCACGGCTTCCTGGTGCACGGGATGTTCATCTTCGGGTATCCGCTCAAGGAGGGGCAGGGGCCGGGGATGTCCCTCAACAGGCGCATCAGGGCCTACAGGCGGTTTATCAGCGACGCCCAGATCGACACCGTCCAGATCCTCCTGCCCGTCCCGTTGCCGGGCACACAGCTGCGCGAACGTCTGGAGGCGCAGCACAGGGTGTACCCCAAGGAGGAGGTCGGCTGGGAGTACTACGACGGCAACTTCCCGCTCTACGAACCCGACGCGCCCCTGACCGCCCAGGAGATGCAGGCCGCCATCCGCCGCATCATGAGGGCCTTTTACCGGTTCCGGTACCTGTTCATGGTCGCCGTGCACGTCGTTTCGTTTCCCGCGATGGTCTTTTTCCTGCACAACATCCGCGCGGGCTGGAGGCAATGGTACCGTCCCTGGCGCAACAGCCTCGCCCGCTTCGGCGGCTGGCTCGTCCTGAAGGGCTGGACCGCCGAGTTCAAAAAGGGCGTCTTCGCCCGCAAGCTCAAGGCCGCGCAGTCGCGCCTGCGCAGATAGCCCGGCATCCCCTTTTTTGAAAATTTCGTTTGCTTTTTTCAGGTTTTGGCGTAACGTATAAGGGAAGCTGACGGAAGAGAGGTCGAACGTGCACACGGGCAAGATTAAGAAGGTGATTCGCGAACGGGGTTTTGGCTTTATCTCCGATACCGACGGCAGCGAGGTGTTTTTCCACAGGAACAGCCTCGCGGAAGCTTCCTTTGACAGCCTGGCGGGAGACGAAGACGTCGAGTTTGACGTTGAAAAGTCCCCGAAAGGGCCGCGTGCCGTCAACGTGAAAATCATCGCCAAGCAATAAAAGGGTAGTTGCGGACAAAAGAAGGTAAATTAACCAACAGTCAGCTGACATAAAACGGCCCCCTCCTCACCGAGGGGGCCGTTTTATGCCTCAGGTCCTCCCCGGCCTCTTTTCCGTTGTCCGCCGCCCCCGGCCGTCCTATAATGTTTTTATACTTTCGCGGCCAAAAACCGCGGCCTTTGGATGACCGAAATGTCTTATTCCAGATTCACCCTGAGCGCAGTTCAGGACAGGCCGCGGATGGATTTGGCCGCTCAAGTATTCCGCCGGGAAGGGAACCCCGGGCTTCAGCCCGGGCGGGGCTCCATTCTTACATCGGGTGCGACGATGAAGAGATTGCTGGGGATCGCTTTGTTCCTGGCGTCGTCCGTCGGGCTTTTGGGCTGTATCCCTTCCTCCGAGCAGCCCCTCTCGGAACCAGCCTCGGCCAAGCCCGATGAGCGGCTCTATGGCGTATGGGCCTCTGTGCCCGGCCAGCCCGACCCGCCGGCATTCCTCCACGTATTGCCGGCCAGCGAACCGGAATCCGTCCTAGATGTGGTCTGCGTGGAGCATATTGATCCCGGATGCAGCGTCCTGAGATTTCAAGTATGGACGACGCCGGATGGCCGCTATTCCTATATGAGCGCTAAAGAGGTCCCTTTTGAGAAGACGAACCAGGCCTCTGCCGCAGAAGAGGCCCAGAGCAAAGATTACACGATCCTCAAATACGAGTTCACGCAAGACGGGGAGCTGGACCTGTACCTGTTGCCCAACAGCGAGGCCTTGAAGGCGGCCATCAAGGACGACAGGCTCAAAGGGGTGGTCCGCGACACTTACATCAAGCTGACGGACACCGGCGCCCACATCCTGGAGTTTCTCAAGGCCGCCGACGCCGAGCTGAATTTCGGCGAGCCCTGGCGTTATACCAGGATCCACGAGGGCCGAAGGCCGGCCCAGGAGTAATGATGAGCAGGAAAGTCCTTTTCGTGCTGGCGGCGATGAGTCTCATCCCCATTGCGAGGAGCTGCGACATGACGATGGGTTATCCGCTGCCCGTCGCAGAAGACATCTCGCTGATCGAACCGCTCAGTGATTTTGTCGAAAACTACCGGCCTGTCCAGTCGACGGTGTTTCTCTTGGTCAATCTCGCCGTCCTGCTCCTGTTGGGCCGGTTCCTTTTAAAAAAGATCAGGCCTGGCCGCTGGCTCGCCTCTTTTTACGACGGCGTCCTCTTCATCTCCTTCGTCCACTGGTCCGGGCTGCTGATGTGTTATGTTGCCGAGCCGCCCGAAGGCACCTTCCTCTATAAGCTCGGCGACGCCTATTGGGTGTTCATCGGGATATTCGCGACAGAGGTCCCCGCTTGGATTAACTCGCGCGTGTTGGACTTCTCTCCCGAGATGGAGTGGCGCGACAATATCGTCTACAGGGTCTGGTTCACCTTTGTCACCGCCGCCCTGGTCTTCATCTTCTACGGCTTCAGGCGGCTGGCGGACCTGCGGCGCCGGCGTCAAGGCGCAGCGGGCAGGGAGGCAAGATGAAGAAGGCGCTTGGCATTACGGGAGTCTGTTTGTTATTTCCTCTTCTGGCCATGGCCGGGCCCGATGTCCCGGGAAAGACGGTGGCCGACGACGTCCTGAAGCAAGACATCGTCCAAAGGATCGACGAGATACAGAAGGCGATGGCGCCTCAATGTGAATATACGATTGTCGACACGCGGGTCAAGACCGTCTTTGAGATGTCTTCCGGCAGGAAGATCGTTTTGGAAGAGTGGGTGGTCAAGAACTGCGGCCAGGAGATCGTTTATCCGATTGAATTGAAAGAGAGGCCGGGCGGCGGGGTCGATGCTACCGTTTCTCTGCCGAGGGTTCCGGGTTCTCAAGCGCCGTCCACATCTTCGGAGGCTCCAGCCCGTCCATCTTGAAAAAGCACACCCCGGCCAGGCCGTGGTCGCGGGCGAGGGTGACCTTTTCGCCTATCGAGAGGTGGTCCGTGTAGGTGAGGAGGCGGCGCTCTGTGCCGCGCCGGAAGGAGAACTGGAGCTCGCCGCCCGTGTCCTGCCGGACCCCATCGAACGCGCGCGCGATCTCAACGGCCTCGGGATACGAGACAGCCGCCACCTGTTTGTACTTCCACTTCTCCGGCTCCCCGCTCACCGCAAACTCCACGCCATAGGTCGGTATGCCCAACACGAGCTTGTCCGGCTCGATCCGGCTCGTGAGGTAATCGACCACCTTTTCTACCCAGCCCAACTCGGCCAGCGGGGCGCGCATCTCATCGCGGTCGTCCTGCCATTCTTTGGCGCCGTTCACCAGGGCGTATTGGTCATACGCCATGACGCGGACCGTATCGCAGTATTTATTGAGCACGGCCAGGTCGTTCGCCCACGCCATCGCGCGGGTGCCGGTAAAGCCGGCAGGAGGGTCGTCGCGCGTCCGGGCCTCGATGGTGGCCGAGAGGTAACGCCCCTTCGCCTTGAGCGCTGCGGCAAGTTCCGCGATGAAAGCGGAGAAATACTCCCGGTCCGCGACATCCTTGCCTTCGTAATCTATGTCGACGCCGTCATAGCCGCCTGCCTCGACGAGCCCGACGATGGCCTCGACATGCGCCTGCCGCCGCTCAGGATCGCTTAAGACGGCGTGCATCGCCTCGGCGTCCGTGGCGAGGACCGTGGGCACGACGAGCACCTTGCGCCGGCGGGCCTCTTTGATCAGCGTCGTCCACGGCTCGGCCCCCAAACCGCACCTGTCCTCCAGCGTCCCGTCCTTCTTCATTTCGAACGCGAACGGGCTGACCTGAGTAAAACGGTCCAGCCGCTCCAGCACGCGGCCGCACCCCTCCGCCTTGCGTCCGTACGGTATCCAGCCGCCGACCACAAAGGCGCCGCCGGGCTCCTGCGCCGTCCCTGTCCCGACGAGCAACCCGAGCACGGCGACAGCCGCCATGACCCTGCATCTGTTGAGCATGCCGACCTCCCCCCAAAAGCCCTTTCTATTGTTATTCATTGTACCACGTTTCAGAGCATTATTCGTTGCTGTGCGACCTATGCCGTCGTATAATATCCCCGTTCTTGGGGACCTGTTTTGTCAAGGTGGCGCTTGTCTTTTAGCCCAGCTGACAGTCTGCGGCGCGGGCCAGGGGGCCGCCGATTTTTCAAAGGAAACCAGAAAAGAAAGAAGAGGGCGATGAAGAAACTGGTGTTGGTGGCGATGGCGCTCTGTTTTTTGGTGACAGGCGTGCCTGCCTTTGCCCAGACGCCCAAGCGGCCAAAAGGGGCGAGTGCGCAGGCCCTTGAGAAGGCGAGCGACGAGGCGGTCTTCAACCGGGTAAGCGACTGGTTCGCGACCATCGGCAAGTCCGACGAGGAGAAGCAGAAGATTTTGGCCGAGAGAAAGACCGAAAGGGCCGCGAAGCGCGCTCAAAAGGAGGCCGAGAAGGCCAAGAAAGAGGCGCAGAAGAAGACCCAAGAGGCCAAGAAAGAGGCGCAGAAGAAGCAGGCCGAGATAGAAAAGAAGGTGAAGGAGCAGAAGGAAAAACTGTTCGGCAAATGAGCCAGGCGTCCGTTGTCGCCGGAAGTCATCCGCAAAGCAGGGGGCGCTGAAGCGCCCTCTGTTTTTTTTGAGCGGCGCCCTGTCCGCATCGATCAGCCATCGATCAGCCAAGAAAATAGCGCAATGGGTTCAAAGTTCCGGAGGGATTGTGGGGATAGCCATCTTAGCGGTTCTGGCCCTCGGGATGATCTGGGCCTTCGTGTTCATGTCGCAAGAAAGGGACCAAGAGGACCCCGCCATCCAACAGATTGCCACCGAGAAGTTCCAGGAGGCGATGGAGACGGGGTTTGACGGCCTGGTCTCGCGGTTGGGCCAGGGCTATGCCCAGGGCACGGTCATCAAAGAAGGCAGGGCCTATCGCGTGGGCTATGTCGTCTCCCGGCCGCCCGGCACCGACGGGTTCTATGCCAAAAACAGCAGGGCCCCCCTGCAGCCGGGAGAGACGGTCGAGGCGCTGGAAATCATCGGCCGCATCAACCCCGTTTCGCTGATGCCTTCCCTCTTTTTCAAAAAGGAGTTCACCTTCAAGACGCTCGTCACCCGGGAAAAGGAAGCCGCATGAACACGGTAGAAAAAGCGTTGACGCACGCGTTGTTTATTCACTTGCACCACAACATAGACAAGGCGATCGATTTCAGCGCCCTGAAGGAATTGAACCGCCAGGTGGCCAAGGTCTGGCCAGGGGCCTTGCTGGTAGGGCCGGACGCCAATGATGATGCCGGCGTCTTTCAGATCCCGGGCATGAAGGGCCTCGTGGTGGCCAAGCTGGAGAGCCATTGTTCTCCTTGCGTGCCCAGGCCGTATGACGCCGCCGCCACCGGCGCCGGCGGCGCGATGCGCGATGTCGCCGCCATGGGAGCCCGGCCGATTTTTCTTTTGGATTTCATCGGGACCAGGCCCCTTGACCAGGAAGTGATCGTCGGGCCTTGCGGCTTTTCGGGAAAGTGTACCTGCGGCAAGTGCAAGGTCATGACCAGCCAGGAACGGCTCAACATCATGGTCAAGGGCTTGAAGGACATGTGCGCGGCCATGGACGTTTTTGTCGTCGGAGGAGGGTTCTCCACCTCGTTTTCCGATATCGTGCCGGCCGTGGTGGTGTCGGTCATCGGCAAGTTGGTCACGAAAAAGCCCCTGACCAAACCCGCCAAGAAAGCCGGGGACAAGATCATCATGATCGGCCTGACGGGCAATGACGGCAATGATACGCTTTACAGGGCCGGCCTCGTAAAAGAGATGCGGCCGGCCATAGCTCTATTCAAAGAGGAAAGGACCATCCTGGAAGCGGCCCTGGCCGCTTTTGGCACGGGCAAGATCAAGGCCTGTTCGGATTGCGGGGCTGCCGGCATCGGCGCCGCTGTGTGCGAGTCCGCCAGGTATGGCGGCCTGGGGGCCAGGGTGGACCTCTCCAAGGTCCCGCTCTCCGTCAAGGGGATCAGCCCGCAGGAGATCCTGATCTGCGAGACCCAGGGCCGCTTTGTGGTCCAGGTCGCGCCGTCGTCCGTCAATGAAGTATTGAAGGCCGTCCGGATCAAGACCGACAATGTCGCGGTCATAGGGGAAATCACCAGCGATGACAATGAAGTGTTTGAATACAAGGGAGAGGTCATCGCCACTATCCCCAACAAGCCGTCCAAAGAAACGCTGGAGGCCTTGAGAAGCGGCAAGTGAAAAAGGAGGTCTCGGCACCCTGTTCCAACGCAGCAATTTGGATACCTGACCATGGGCAAGCCGCAAAAGTTTGATTTTGACGAATGCCTGAGGAAGTTGCGGTCCCGCCATCCGGACATCTACGAGGACGGCTTCGGGATGATAACGGATTTCTATGGCGGCGAGAACAGGGTGCCGCAATACACCGACAGGATCATCGAGCTGATCAGGCAGGAAAAGGACGCGGTCTTCAAGGGAAGGTTGATCGAGCTGCTCGGCTATTCCCACGACCCAAAGGTGATCCCCGTCCTCCTTGCCGAGTCAGACGATCCCCAATATCAGTCAGTTGTCATAAACGCCCTGACAGAGCTGGGGGGCCCTGAAGCTGCGGCCCTGGCTGACAAACTGAGCAGGCGCGCTGATGAAGAGCCGGCCAGGCAGCCCGAGAAGCAAATCGGGGCTGCCCCGGCCCATGCCGGACCCCTGAGGCCTTCAAAGAGCGGGGCAGAGGATGCCGTTCCTTCGCCCAGCTCTGCGCTGCCGCCACAGGAGCGGTTGACACGAGACTGGCAGCCCCAGCGGTTCGGGCCGAGCTTCTTTTCCCGGTTGGGGCTGGTGTCGCTGGCCATCGACGCGTTGCCTTTCGTGGTCGTCTATTTGGGCTGCAGGACCATTGGCCTGCTGGTCCTGCTCGCCCTTTTTCTTCTTCATCCCTTCGTTTTGCTCAACCTCTGCTGGGTCACCGTCGATTCGAAGAAGATCGTCGTCTCACGGCTCGGCCGCCGGCAGATGGTGCTGCTGGACACCATCAAAAAGGTCATCCCGAAGTCCGAATACGAATGGGGCGCCGGCGGTTCTTTCTGGCCGCGGCAGCGCATCATCCTTGACTCCGACTTCAAGAGGGTGGAGATCGACACGACGGCGTGGACGGCCGATGTCGAGGAGGAACTCCTGGCTCTCCTCTCCGAGGCGGGCCTGGACTTCGGCTTCCGTCTCAAGAGCCGCGGCCTGAGAGACAGTTTTTCCAGCGACCCCGACGAGCCGTAGGGGCAGACCGTCCCCGATGGGCCGCAGGGGCTTGACCGTCCCCGATGGGCCGCAGGGGCCTGACCGTCCCCGATGGGCCGCAGGGGCCTGACCGTTCCTGATGGGCGGGTCGCTTCTAGCTCACCCTTTCGAGCGAGACGAGTTTCGTCAAAAAGCCTCCATGAGCGATATCTTTGTCGCCATCCTTCACGGCATAGGCAAGAACGAGGCCGGCTACGCCGACCAGCTTATCCGCGGCGTCCGCAAGGAGTTCACGGCCCGCATCCGCAAGATCGCCGGGGAGGAGGCGGCTGGCGAGGCCCGCATCGCCTTCAAGCCCATCGTCTGGGACGACATCCTGGCCGAGAACCAGGAGAAGCTCAAGGCCTTGATCGAGAAGATGCAGCAGCAGATCGGGCGCAAGATATTCTTCGGGCTCCTGACCTCGTTTTATAATCGGCTGCGTTCGGCCTTTGTCGCCGAGTACGTCATGGACATCCTCGGCTACCTGAATGAGGACGCCAAAGTGAAGATCCAGGCCCGCATCAAGGAGGAGCTCGCGTCCCTCCGAGCCGGGGGCCGTGCCGTCACCTTCATCGCCCACAGCCTGGGCACGGTCATCGCCTCGGACTTCATCTGGGACTGCCAGTTCAGGGGCCTCATGCAGCCCTTCACCCTGGGCAACTTCTTCACCATGGGCTCGCCCCTCGCGCTCTTCGCCCTGCGCTGGGGACCTGAGCTTTTCAACAAGCCCATCAAGGTTGAGCTGCCCGGCCTCTGGGTAAACATTCTCGACACCAACGACCCCATCGCCTACCCCCTGAAGCCCCTCAACAAGGAGTATGACAGCGTCGTCCTCGCGGACAAAGAGGTGAGCGTCGGCCCGCTGGGCCTGGCGCACATCCGCTACTGGAACAGCCCGGCCGTCCACGCGCTCATCGGCCGCAAGCTCGCCCTGGACTGGCTCGGCGCCAACGAGCGCCTGGACCCCTACGGCCTCGAGCACCTGACACACCAATACGCCACGGAGCTGACCCCATGACCCCTGTGCCGATGACCCCTGTGCCGATGACCCCTGACCCCGCCTCCCCGGAAGGCCAACCCCAGATCGAGGCCGACTTCATCGCCTACAACAAGACCGGCGACCCTGCCACGGTCGCGAAGTATCCTGCCGCCGAGGTCGACCGTTTCATCAAAGACGCCTACACGCGCGACAACACCCCGTCCCTCATGGCCGCCCGCTGCGGCGCCATCCTCTACCTGCGCACCCTGCGCGCCGCCCATCCGCCCCTCGGCCTGCGCCTCTGGCGTTTCCTCCTCGGCCTGCTCGTCTTGGCCCTCTGCGCCGGCCTGCTCCTTCTCGCCGCCGGCCTCCTCGCCCGCCGCTGACCCTGCCTCCGCCGCTGGCCCCGACTCCGCCGCTGGCCCCGCCCTGATTTCCGTTGCCCCGGCCATCCCCCAGGCCTATAATATTTTCTTGTTAGGAAGGATGTAGGCGACACGACAGCCGATCCGACGAATAGCCAGTTGCTCTTGACAAACGATCTGAACCGGTGTATAAAAAAGCTGACAATTCGGTGTGGTACGTTTCGAAGGGGGAACTGCCACGTGGCGTAAGCCAATCCCAGAAACACCGCGGGACTCCAAATAATTAAAACCTTCGCACCCAAGCGGAGGTTTTTTATTTAAGGGGATCTCATGAAGGGAAATAATAAAGATAATTTCGCAAAGCCGTTCTTAAAATGGGCTGGCGGAAAAACACAGCTTTTAGAGCAATTTGAGCGCTATCTGCCTGCAAAAGACCAAGTGAAGTATTACTTGGAGCCCTTTTTGGGGAGCGGAGCTTTGTACTTTTGGATTATCCAGCGCTATAAGATTAAGAAGGCATTTCTGAATGAATTAAATCCTGAGGTTTGCTTATGTTATATGGCAATCCAAAGGGATGTAGAGGCTGTAATAGACAGCCTGAAGAGAATGGAAGCAAGATACAAAAGACTAAAAGAGGCAGGGAGAAAGAGATTCTACTATTTGATACGATCTAAATACAACATTTCAAGGAAAAGCATTGATTTTTCTAAATATGATTCAAGAACCTTCCCGTGCAGGGCAGCTAAGACGATTTTTCTGAACAGAACCTGCTTCAATGGCTTATATCGGGTAAATTCAACAGGTGACTTCAATGTACCGTTTGGAAGGTATAAGGACCCCAAAATATGCGATGAAGCAAATTTGCGGGCCGTCAATAGAGCACTTCAAAACGCTACAATAACAAATAAAGATTTCTCGATAGTTGAGAGGCAGGCCAAAAATAACTCTTTCATCTATTTCGATCCCCCGTATCGCCCCCTCAACAAGACCTCAAATTTTACATCATATTCTCAAAATGAATTTGATGATCGCGAACAAGGGCGTCTTGCGAAGACTTTCCGTAAGTTAGATGAATCACATAGGGCCAAGATGATGTTGAGTAACGCAGACCCAAAGAATGTAGACAAAAACGACGATTTTTTTGATCAGCTTTATTCAGGTTTTCATATAGAGCGCCTTAGAGCAAAGAGAATGATTAATTGTCAGGCTGAAAAGCGAGGACAAATTAACGAAATCTTAGTGATGAATTATTAGAGCGTATCTTCTTGGGAGAGCTACGGATGAAAACAGGCGGAATTGGCGGGGCTAAGACTGGAACAGGCTTGAAATTTGAACGAAAAGTTGACTTTCAAATTTTGCTCGGTGAAATGGCGGGGTACGAAATACGGAAAGTAACCGGAAAAGCGGGGAGGGGGGTATATTTTGACGGGGAATTGGTGGCCCGGTGTTTTTGGAAACATGAATTCTATCAATTTCTAGAAGAATCCAGTATCAAATGGACTTCTATACTGTCAAAAAAACTTTTGCCCGATGACGCTTTATTAGTTATTGTGCGCGAAACTCTTTTTATTATTGAAGTTAAATACCAACAGGTTGCGGGATCGGTAGATGAAAAATTACAAACCTGTGATTTTAAACGGAAGCAATATCTGAAGTTGGTGACTCCATTGGGGTTAAAAGTAGAATATGTCTATGTTTTGTGTGATTGGTTTAAAAAGCCAGAATACAAGGACGCGCTGGCTTATATAAACAGCGTTAATTGTCACTACAAATTTAATGAGCTTCCGCTTGCTTGGTTGGGGTTACCTGTAAAAAATAGTAATGGAAAATGAAAATGAAAGACGAAACCACGGCTATCGACAATGCTATTCAGACGACCACGGTTTGGTCATTTCCCGATCGGGGTAAATGGGCAACACACAATCCCGCATACCGAGGTAATTGGGCTCCTCAAATTCCCCGGAACTTAATCCAACTTTATTCAAAAGAAGGCGAAGCTGTCCTCGATCCTATGGTTGGTAGTGGGACAACCATGATTGAAGCAAAGCTTTTGAAAAGAAGGGGGATAGGTCGCGATATTCATCCTGAGGTGGTAGCTGCTGCGAAAAAAGCATGCCAATTTGAAAATGGAAACGGCATGTTTGAGCCCGAAATTAAAGTCGAGGACGCTCGGAACTTAAGAACGATTAAGAATGAATCGATAGATTTAATTGTTACACATCCACCATATTTAAATATTATTCAATATGGGCAAAAGGATATAGACGGTGATTTATCAAGAATAAGCAGTCTTCAGAAGTTCTGCGATCAGATTGAAGTTGTGGCAAAAGAATGCTTGCGAGTTTTAAAGCCCAACAAATATTGCGCCATTTTAATCGGCGACACAAGAAGAAAGAGGCACTTTGTGCCTCTAGCATTTAGTGTCATGCTCCGGTTTCTTAATGCTGGTTTTGTCTTGAAAGAGGACGTAATCAAGCTGCAACACAATTGTTCTGCGACTCGCTACTGGAACGGCCAGCAGAGAGATTTTCTGCTTATTATGCATGAGCACTTGTTTGTGTTTCGGAAGACATACGAGAATGAAAATATCGCTTCGTTGAAAGACAGCTTAAGGCACGACAATAATGAATGATATATCTATGATTTTTCGAAGGTACGGCAAGGAATTTTGTCCTCTAGCAGTTTTTCGAGTGAATGAAAGCACTATTCTCGCTGTTTATGAAGGCGCTAAGGGGCCTCTTGATATATTAATCAGATATAGGCAGAAATTTAAAAAAGGAAAATGGTCAGCTATCCGAACCCCGAAACACATCCATTGGACGGTAGACATTTTAATGAAAATGCAATCTTATAGGGAATTAACTGAAGAATTCTTAGATTTTTTTATCGCTCTCTGGGGTAGTACTGTTCCAATAAGAAATAACCAAGAGAGAGAATCGCTTAATTTAGAAGCTTTACTCTACATGAACAACCAAGAAATTGAAAGATTCAAAGAATTAAGTCGCAAGGGAGAATATAGCGTTCGTTTTTTAATCCTTCTGGCAAAGTTGTTGATGTTACAAGAGAAAACTAATAGGCCAGATGCATATATGTTTAAGCGCGTCTTGGACGGCCTAAGGGAAGGGAAAGATCTATTCCGAGTGTTGGCCACTGCTTCCTTAACGGCGAAGAGGAATGGATAGCTCGTTATAGAACGAGGCATTTTTACTTCCCGGACAAAGGGGCTGGACGTATAATAAAACCCCTAGAACCAGAGAGCCATTGCCGAATTTTCGGCGCCATAGGTAGGACTATATCTCATTCACCCCCTCGACCCGAAAGTTCGAGGGGGTAATTATTTTCGGTTTTCCAAACCTCAACGAGGT
>Ga0172363_10001011_pt1 | contig 22255 bp, 19 predicted proteins | sample LakKivs2_kivu2a2_FD_114541 | JGI IMG/M metagenome (GOLD analysis project Ga0172363, IMG submission 114541) | Sediment microbial communities from Lake Kivu, Rwanda - Sediment s2_kivu2a2 | ecosystem: Environmental > Aquatic > Freshwater > Lake > Sediment | place: Rwanda: Western Province, Lake... | reverse complement strand
TCAGCTTTCGTAGCACGCGCTGGGAGCACCGCGCGTTCGCGGCGCTGTTGTTCCTGTTCTTGTCGCAGAGTTGCCGATAGCAACCTGCCAGCGGCTGCAGAGTTCACCCTACGCGAACTGCTGGCCTGATTTCAAGCGTTCTTGTGGCCATGTGGATGGCGATTCGCAAAGCGTGAAACCCGCCAAGCACTTGCGCCGATCGGTGCGCACACGCCGAGTTGCTGATCGCTGGACCGCCGGGTGAAGAAGGCAGGAGAACCACGACGACACAACGTGAAGAAGCTGGGCGTGGGTGAGAGAGCGACGAGGCTTCGCTAGAACCGGTTCATGGATCGAAACGAGTGATGTCCCCGTTCTTCACTCAGGATCGCACCAGGAGTCGATGCGGGTTAGGTGGAGTGGTGCCCTCCGGCCCTCTGTTTCGGCCCCCTGTTGAATCCGCCGCGGCCTAAGCCACCCATGGCGCCTTGCGGGAGTCTTGGCGCGAATTCGGATGCATCCGCCAACGGAGCGTTCGGCCGTCCCCGGCCGGCCGTCTGGTGGGGGGGGTAGAGGGGAGAAATATTCACAGGGCTTTTCGCGCGGGTTGCGCTGACGCGCAAGGCTTGAATCAGGGCTCCTTCTGGGCCTGGGGCGGTTCCAGGCCCTGTCCTCGCGCGATATATGTCGGATTGAGGGAGATTTCTCATGGCAGGCAATTGGACGGTATCGATCTCCGTAATACGACCGGGCGCCTTACTGGGCGTCAGTGCCCGAACCTTATTTAGTGCCCGAACCTTGATCGTCGTCTGTGGCATGTGCGTGGCGCCGTGCAGTGTGGCGCTCGGCCAGCTGAATCCCGTGCCCCCGCCGAAAGACGTCTCGGGCAAGGTGATCTCTGACTATATCTATACGGGCGACCAGCAGAGCAACGGCACGCAGAACCCTCACATGACCCGCGACTGGGACGGAACCGGCGACACGACGGATTCTCTGGACTACACCAACAGCCTGGGCTTTGTGCTGGCCCCCGGCGCGGCTGCACCGGATGTCGACGCGCTGGCCAATACCCGGGATCTGTTCTTCAATCAGCTTGTCACGGATCAAGCCACGCTGCTGGTCTCTCCGAAAGTGTTGCAGAACGACCCTGCGGGCGGGCTCAACGAGATCTACTTTCGGACGTCGTCGCTGCATGGCTCGCTGCCGGGCGTGTGGGCCAAGAACGCACCCGATATTGGCGGCGCACCACCGGTCGGCGACAACGTTCCGCCAGAGGGAATCGACGCACTGGAAGTCTGGGGCGGACAGGATCACAACGTGTTTTCGCTCTATAACGACCCGTTCGATGTCACGGGACGCAAAGTCTCGTTGTTCTTGCACGACATCGTGAATAACTCGACGTCCGCCTACATCTACAACGACGACATCCGCACCGCGCTGGGACTCACCTCCAACGATCCGGAAATTGACGTCGATGGCTTGATGGTGTTCGACGACCTGGCCGACGGGCGTTTTTTCACTGGCGACTCGATCTTGTTTTCGGTCTCTGAGAATCAGAGCCTCGGCGGGCCATTCCATGGTGGCGAGATTTGGGTGTGGAACTTCGGCGGCCCGGCAACTTTCTTGAATCATGGTGGCGTTGTTTGGGATACCGTCAATCAACCGGCTTTGCTGTTCGGTTGGGGTGGTGGACCCGGCGAACCCATCAATGACATCAATGCGCTCGAGGCCATCTATTTTGTTCCCGAACCGAGCAGTTGGCTGATTGCGGCGGTGGGGATCGTATTGCTGGGTGGCTTCCGCGCACGGCGGCGGGTTTAGGGCCGCCTCGAAGCGAGGCAAGTTGCCCTTGGGATCGGCGCCGACGTTCGCAGCCGCGAAGAAACGAAACGGGGACATCACTCAATACGCGGTGATGTCCCCGTTTTCATTCTCCGCTGGAATCGCGGACGAAGTTGCGCCCCTCAAGCGTCGCCAGGTCGTCGTAGGCCCCGCGTTTGGAACGCTTCGGCAGCTTGATCTTCTTCTGCGGAGCGTCTTTGTAGGGGATGCTGCCGAGCAGGTGGCGAATAATGTTCAGCCGGGCGCGACGTTTGTCGTCGGAGTGCGCCACGTGCCAGGGAGCCCAGGCCGTGTCGGTGGCGGCGAACATTTCGTCGCGGGCACGCGAGTAATCGTACCACCGGCCGTAGGATTCGAGATCCATCGGCGAGAGCTTCCAGAGCTTGCGGCCGTCGGTGATGCGAGCCTTGAGTCGGCGAGTCTGCTCCTGGGGACTCACTTCGAGCCAATACTTGAGGAGGATGACGCCCGAATCGACGATGGCCTTCTCGACCGCGGGGGCAGCCTGCAGGAAGTACCGCACCTCCTTGTCGCTGCAAAAGTCCATCACCCGCTCGACGCCAGCCCGGTTGTACCAACTGCGGTCGAAGATGACGATTTCGCCCGCCGCCGGCAGATGGGGCAGGTAGCGCTGGATGTACATCTGCGACTTTTCGCGCTCGGTGGGGGCAGGCAGGGCGACAACGCGAAACACGCGCGGGCTGACGCGTTCGGTGAGGGCCTTGATCGTGCCGCCTTTGCCGGCGCCATCGCGGCCTTCGAACAGGACGCAGACCTTGAGCCCCTTGTGCTTGACCCATTGCTGCAGACGGACGAGTTCGACGTGCAGTTCGCACAAGGCACGGTCGTAGTCCTGGCGATTCAGCTTCTTGGGTGGCGCTTTCGCGCGCTTGCGGCTCTGCTTGCGGCCCATGGGACTGGCTCCGGTTCGGCGGACGATACTACCTTCTGATGCGCTAGCACTCTCCTCACAATCCGACGCGGGAGCGAGGCGGGAGTTCCGAGCGACTCGGTGGTTCGCCTCGCTCACGCGTCGGGTTATGAACAGCGCTCCCGCTATTGTGATTCAAACTGGCGGCGAGTCTGCTCGCCAATGAAATAGTAGGTTTTTCCGTCGCGCTCGAGGGTGGCGCCGGCCGCAAACTTGGGAAATCGGACGCCGGCCACGGGATCTTCGACCATGTGATCCTTGAGGTAGTACTCGTTCTGGTGCAGCGAGAGGTAGGTTTTCACGAAGTCGACCAGGCGATCGTCGATCCAAGTGGCGACGGCCTGGCGGTCGACGGCCTCGAGCGGCCACTCGACCTGCTCGTGCGAGGCGAACTTCATCAAGATCGGCAGGATGTCGAGATGGTAGTCGAGCACAAGCTTGCGCACGTCGCGATCGGTCGAAGCCGAAAGGCGGAGTTGAATGTGCGCCAGGTTCGACTGGAAGTCGAAGTTCGCGGACCGACTGCCGGGAGTAATCTTGGGAGTGACTTTCACTTTGTCGCCGAAGCGGCTCACGAGCGCTTCGAGCCGCGGCTTCCAGATCGTGGGGAGCTCGGCGAGCAGTTTTTCGAAGGTAGCCAGCCGCGCTTGCCGGTCCTGGTGCTCCTCGAGCTTTTCGGACTGAGCCTGCTTGATGCGGCTCTCGAGCGCCGCGAACTCGGCATCGATGCGCGAGAGCAGATTGTCGACGTCGGCCATGGAACTCAACTCCTGGTGAAGAGTAGTGAAGATCAACCCACCGCGAACGCCAACCCTTGATGATAACTGCTGCTCGCCGGGCGAACTGCGAGGAAATCTCCCTCGCCGGAGGGTAAGACGAGTCGTGGCGGGCACGTCGTGCTGCGGGGGGGGGCGCAGGGGCCGGAGAGTCCGACGGCTGGAGAAACCGCGGCTATCCCGGCCAAAAAGCCCTCTTTCGCTCCTGGGGCGAGGCCCTATAATGATGGATTCCTAAATGTCCCAACTTGCTGGGACGGAATATCTCCGCGTAATTACTGGCGGTTTGAGACGATCATGCCTAAACAAAAGACCCACAAGGGTGTTAAGAAGCGTTTCCGCACGACGGCCAGCGGCAAGGTGAAGCATCGCCAGGCCGGCACGAGCTACTTGGCGGCGCGGATGACGCACAAGCGTAAGCGGAACCTCCGCGGCACGAAGGTGCTGGCGGAAGAGTTCACGGAAAACATCAAGATCGCGCTGGCTGGAAACAGCTACTGAGTCGATTGGGCCAAGGTCTCACGAGCTTGGCGGACAATTATTATTCTGGCCAAGGTCTCACGAGCTTGGCGGACAGCGATTCAAATGCCAAGGCTTTCGAGCGCCAATGCTCGATGCGACCTTGGCGAAGTCGATGGAAACATCGGCGCGCTCCCGATGGGGAGCGAACGTGCGGCGGAAGTGCTGCACGAGTCACGCGTGCGGGCGGTACAACGCCTGAGGCCGCTTTGGCCTTGGGGGCCCGGTATGCGACAGAAGGTCAGGTGAATTGACATGCGTACTGTAAAAGGCGCCGCGCGCAATAAGTCCAAGCGCCGGTTGTTCAAGAAGGTCAAGGGTTATCGTGGCGGCCGCGGCAACATGTTCCGCACCGCGAAGGAAACGCTGGTTCGCGCCGGCGTGTTTGCCTTCCGCGATCGCCGCAATCGCAAGCGCGAGTTCCGCAAGCTGTGGATCATCCGCATTAACGCCGCCGTTCGCGAACGCGGCCTCCGCTACAGCGAGTTCATTCACGGGCTCGACAAGGCCGGCATCGGTCTGGACCGCAAGTCGCTCTCGGAGATGGCGATTGCCGATCCGGCCGGTTTCGACTCGGTGGTCGAGAAGGTCAAAGCGGCGCTGGCAGCGTAAGAGAGCTTGTGATTGTGGGTGGCCCTGACAACTGGTTGTCAGGGTGCCTTCGGCACAAGAGGGACCAGGCAACGCGTTTCCAGAATCGCAACTCCGTATTCTGGTCGCGGTTTGCACTGAACCCTCTTGTTGCCGCGCAACACCGACAACAAGTTGTCGGTGCCACCCGAGCTCATAGAACCAGTTGGCTCTCTGAGGACCCGTCGCGCTCATGGCACTGACCACCTTTCAGGCTGAACTCGAAGCGTTCGCCGCGGCCGCGCAAGCGGCCTTCACCGCGGCGGCAAATGCCGATGCGCTCGAAGCGGCCCGGGTCGAGTACCTGGGGGCGAAGAGCGGCCGCCTGAAGGACGTGCAAAAGCAGCTCGGCAGTGTGCCGAAGGAAGACAAGCCCGCCGCGGGCAAAGCGTTCAATGACGCCAAGACCGCGGTCGAAGCGGCTTTCAACGAGGCGAAAGAACGTCTCGGCTCGGGCGCCCAGGCGACAAGCCGCGAGCCGTTCGACCGCACGCTGCCCGGCAAGCGTGCTCCGCTGGGTCACCTGCATCCGATCACGCAAACGATCGACGAGCTGAAGGATCTGATGGGGCGGCTCGGGTTCACCGTGGCCGTTGGCCCAGAGATCGAAGACGAGTGGCACAACTTCGAGGCGCTGAACATTCCGGCGGCGCATCCGGCCCGCGATCCGCTGGAGAATTTCTATCTCTCGACGGCGAAGGTCAGCACGGGAAAGCCCGGCGCTGTTAAGTCCGATGGTGCGGCACCGCTCTTGCTGCGCAGCCAGACGAGCACCGTGCAGATTCGCGTGATGGAGAATACGAAGCCGCCGGTGCGGATCATCTCGCTGGGGCGCGTGTATCGGCCCGACACGGCCGACGCGACGCACTATCCGATGTTCCATCAGATCGAGGGGCTGCTGATCGATCGCCACGTGACGATGGCTGATCTGAAGAGCGTGCTGCGGCTGTTCGCCTCGAGCTTTCTGGGGGGCGACGTGCACATTCGCTTCCGGTCGTCGTTCTTTCCGTTCACCGAGCCCAGCGTCGAGGTGGACATGAGCTGGCACGACGAGCGGGGGAACCTCCGCTGGATCGAGATGGGAGGCGCCGGCATGGTCGATCCCAACGTGCTCTCGGCCGTCGGTTACGATCCGGAAGAAGTGACGGGCTTCGCCTTCGGCCTGGGCGTGGAACGCGTCTGCGCCCGGCGGCACAACGTGACCGACATCCGCGAGTTCTATCGCAACGACGTGCGGTTCTTGCATCAGTTTTAGGGACGCCGACAGCGGTGCCTACAATCGCCGTCACAGCGCGGCAGGTGGTTTAGCTCATGCTCGTTTCCTGGGACTGGCTCAAACAGTACGTGAAGCTTTCGGCGACGCCCGACGAGGTGGCCGAGCGGCTGATGATGGCCGGGCTGAACCACGAAGACACGCACGCGGTCGGTGGCGACCTGGCAATCAACCTGGAAGTAACCAGCAACCGGCCGGACTGCCTGGGGCACATCGGCATCGCCCGCGAAGCGTCGGTGCTGTTCGACGTGCCGCTGACGCTGCCGGCCGCGCAGCCGAAAGCCAGTGGCGTGCCGGCCAGTAAGCTCGCGCAAGTGCGCGTTGACGATGCGAAGGCCTGCCCGCGCTACACGGCCCGGGTGATTCGCGGCGTGAAGATTGGTCCCAGCCCCAAGTGGCTTGTGGATCGGCTGGCGACGGTCGGCATTGGCGCGATTAACAACGTCGTGGACATCACGAACTATGTGCTGCTGGAGTGTGGGCAGCCGCTGCATGCTTTCGACCTGGCGAAGCTGGCCGGACGGCAAATCATCGTCCGCGCCGCGCGCGAAGGGGAGCCATTCCAGGCGATCAATCACAAGGCGTACACGCTGGATGCGTCAATGTGCGTGATTGCCGACAGCGAGCGGCCCGTGGCCCTGGCCGGCGTGATGGGCGGGGCCGACACCGAGGTGAGCGACACGACGACGGACCTGTTGATCGAGAGCGCGGACTTCGCGCCGATGTCGATTCGGGCAACCGCGCGGAAGCTCAACCTGCACAGCGATTCGTCGTATCGCTTTGAGCGGGGCGTCGATCCACAGGGCGTCGATTGGGCCAGCCGCCGGGCATGCGAGCTGATTCTGGAACTGGCCGGCGGCACGCTGGCCGAGGGCGTGATCGACGTTGGCGCGCAGCCCACGGAACGCGAACCCGTCACGCTCCGCTTCGCACAGCTCAAACGCGTGCTGGGAATCGATGTCGAACCGGCCGAAGCCCGGCGGATTCTCACGGCGCTGGGAAACAAAGAGCTCAAGCACGACGCGCAGTCGGTCACGGTGGTTCCGCCTTCCTGGCGGCGCGACCTGTCGCGCGAGATCGACCTGGTCGAAGAAGTCGCGCGGATTCACGGCTACGACAAGATTCCCGAGGACGTCAGCGTGCCGATGGCCCCGAGTCACCGGACGCACACCGATCGCGTGCTCTCGAAGGTGAAGCAGGCGCTGTGCGCGGCGGGCTTCGACGAAGCGCTAACGCTGAGCGCGGTGGAAGAACCCTGGAGTGAGGCGTTTAGCCCCTGGACCGACGCGGCGCCGCTGCGGGCTTCGACGCCGGTGCTCCGGCGGGCGGATCGTTTGCGGCGGAGCATCGTGCCGAGTTTGCTCGGCGCGCGGCAGACGAACGAGTCGCTCTCGAATCCGCGAATCGAACTGTTCGAGGTGGCGCATGTGTACTTGCCAAACAGTAATACGGACGGCGGCGGCGAAGCGCTGCCGGGCGAGGAGCTGATGGTGGCGCTGACCAGCGGCGGCGACTACCTGAATGTGAAGGGCGTGATCGAGAGCATCCTCGAAACACTTGCGCCGGGCGCGGAGCTGGAAGCCGTGCCCACGAAACAGAAGCTCCTGGATGAAGCCCGCTCGGCTGAGTTGCACGTGCGGCACGGCGGCCAGCGTTTGTTGCTCGGTTATCTCGGCGAGGTTTCGCCCGCGGGACTCAAGCAGTTCGACCTGCGCGCCGGCAGCACGGTGGCCGAGGTCAAGTTGAACACGCTCTGTGAGATCGCCGCGCTGATTCCGCAGTATCGGCAGCCGCCGGTGTTCCCGGCGGTGACGCGCGATCTGAACCTGGTGGTCGACGAGAGCGTGGCCTGGGCGGACCTGTCGCAGACGGCGCGGGCCGCGGCGCAACCATTTGCCGAGCAACTGGAACTGGTCGACGTCTACCGCGACGCCCAGCGGTTGGGGCCCGGCAAGAAGAGCCTGCTGGTGAGCCTGGTGCTCAGGTCCGGCAGCGGCACACTCACCGGCGACGAGGCCGATGCGGCTCAGAAGCGAGTCGTGGCGGCGTGCCAGCAGGCGCACGGCGCACAGTTGCGGGCGTAGTGTTTGCCGCCGCTGTCGCGCCGGCCCGCCCAGAAGGCCGGAAACTCCCGTACTTTCGGGCACTTTTCGCGTCAGCTATGCTGAAGTAGCGGAGCATCGGGCTGGAGTAGCGAAGCACCGGGCACGGAAAGGTCGAGGGATGATGAAGCGATTTCTGGCTGCGCTATGTCTGCTGACGACTGCCCAGGCGATGGCCCAGGAGCAACCCAGCGCGATCGCGGTTGATTCCGAGGTGAGCGCGCTGATCGGGCAGCTTGGCGATCCGCAGTTCGCAATTCGTCAGCGAGCGCAAGACCAACTGGTGAAGTTGGGCTTTTCGGCCTTCGACGCCCTGGTCGAAGCCCAGCAGCACGACGACCCCGAAGTGGCAATGCAGGCCCGGTATCTCGTACGGCGGATTCGATCGGGCTGGACGGCCGAGAACGATCCGCGCCCCATTCGCGAGATCATGAAGAACTATGAGGTGCAGGGAGACGACGAGCGGCGGGCGAAAATCAAACAGCTCGGCGAGCTGCCGGAAGACGCGGGGCTGAAGTGGCTCACCCGGCTGGCGCGGTTCGAGAAGTCGCTGGAGCTGTCGAAGTGGGCAGCGCTCGAAATCATGAGCCGCCCGCCGCAGGACGACGCCGGCTGGGCGCGGCGTGCGGAAGTCGTTCGTGAAGAGCTCGACGGCTCGCAACGGGCGGCGGCACGGTGGCTCGAGGTCTATCTGGCCGCGCACGACGATCCGGCGGGTTCGCTCCAGCGCTGGTCGGAGCTGGCCGATGCCGAACAAGAGACGCTGCTCAAGCAGCCGCAGGATAGCGACAGCCAGATCGTGTTGACGCTGCTGAAGCGTGAAGTAAACATGCTCGACGAGCTCGGCCGAGCCGATCAGATCGAGCCCGTCGTGCGGCAGATGATCCAGGTCGAGCGCGGCGATTCGCAATCGCTGGGCGAGCTGATCGATTGGCTGGCGAAGCGACAAAGCTGGACCATGATCGACCTGGTGGCCGAGCGTTTCAGCGCCAGCTTCGACGTCGACGCGGTGCTGATGTATACGTTGGCCGAGGCTCGACTGGCGCAGGGCAACCCGGAACTGGCCGAGCAGACAGCTCAGCGGGCACTGGCGATACATGGCGACAGTCAGCAGGAGCACGTGCTGCTGGCCAGTCGTTTGGGCGATCGAGGCTTGCCGCACTGGGCCGATCGCGAATGGGCCGAAGCGATCCGGCTCGGACCGGCCGGCACGCAGTGGGACGTGATGGCCCGCAAGCTGCTGGCCAACAGTCATCACGACCAGCAGCAGGACGCCGCGGCGGCGAAGCTGATCGGGGATCTACTCGTGGCGGCCGAAAAGGATCCGGCGATCATGCAGCGGGTGCGCGCGGCCCAGCAGCAGCAGTTTGAAACCAGCGTCGATGCGCTCCGCTCCGACTTGTATTTCTACCAGGCCTGCCAGGCTCAGCACGAAGGGGATGTCGAACGCCAGCGGACGCTGCTCGATCAATCCCTGGCGGCCAACGACGGCAATATCGAAGCGCTGATCGACCTGTACAAGATCACCGAAGGGGACACCAAGCGGCGGGCCGCGATCGCGGCCTTCAGCAAGAAGTTCATCGAATTGTGTCGCGGCCGGATCGACGACGATCCAGAGAACTCGACGAACTACAACCAGATCGCCTGGCTGATTGCGAACACCGAGGGGAATAAGGAAGAGGCCGTCGAGCTTTCGAAGAAGTCGATCGAGCTGGCCAAGGCGCAAGGCGACCCGCCGTCCCGATTGGGCGGCCTGTACGACACGCTGGCGCACGCCCACTTTGCCAAAGGGGATATCGCCGCGGCCGTCGCCTCGCAAGAAGAAGCACTCCGGCTCGATCCGCACACGCGGTCGATCCGCCGGGCGCTCGACGAGTTTCGAGCGGCACGCGACAAGGCTGCGGCAGGGAAGTAGCGGCAGGCGCCGCACCAAACCGTTACTTGTTTTGGCAGGTTCATCGGGTAGCACCGACAACTTGTTGTCGGTGTGCGCAGCACAGGAGGGTTCAGGACACGCGCTACCAATGTGCCGACCCGAGTTTCAAGTAGCGCTCCACCCGATCCCTGTTGCACCGGAGGTGCCCTGACAAATTGTCAGGGCCACCCGTCACCCAGCCGTTTGAAGTTGGTACTATTCGAACACAGGTGAGCCGCTGGCGCGGCCACCTGTGGCACCCAACATACGACGTGCGACAACCTTGAGGTAGCACCATGAGCATGGACGATTACGAAAAAGTATTGGCTGTCAACTCGGTTGTCGCTGCCGAAGGCAAAGGGCACCCGATCGTCTTTCTACACGGCTTTCCGCTCGATCACACGATGTGGGAATCGCAGTTCGATTCGTTCGCATCGAGCTACCGCGTCATCGCGCCTGACTTGCGCGGCTTCGGCGGCAGCACGCTGCCGACGCCCGAACCGGAGAAGGCCGTTTCGACGATGGCCGAGATGGCCGACGACGTCGTGCAGCATCTCGAGTGGCTGGAAATCAAGGAGCCGGTCGTCGTGTGCGGCCTTTCGATGGGGGGCTATGTGGCGTTTGAATTCTGGCGGCGGCATCGCACGCGGCTGGCCGGATTGATCCTGTGCGACACGCGGGCGGCGCCTGACACGCCGGAAGCGGCCAAGGGACGCCATGAAACCGCGGCGAAGGTGCTGGCTGAGGGAAACACCGAGGCGCTCACCGACGGGATGATCCCGAAGCTATTCGCACCGCTCACGATCGAGAAGCAGCCCGACATCGTCGAGAAGATGCGCCAGCGGATGCTGGCCACCACGCCCGCCGGCGCGGCGGCGGCTCTGCGGGGGATGGCCGAGCGGATCGACTTCCGGCCGAAGCTGGCGAACATGACGCAGCCGACGCTGGTGATCGTCGGCGAGCACGACGCGATTTCGAGTCCTGAAGAGATGCGGTCGTTCGCCGAGCAGATACCCGAGGCGACATTCGAAGTCATTCCGCGTGCTGGACATATGGCGCCGATGGAGAACCCGGGCCCGGTGAACGCGGCGATCCGGAAGTTCTTGAAGGAGCGGGTGTGGGGATAGCCCCCGGCTCTGCCGGCTGGGTTCTTCCTTTCCACGCGGCGCCGACGTAGTGCACGACGGAACTATCAACCGGCGAAATCCCACAAAGAGCCCCCCGGCAAAGCCGGGGGCTACCCGCGCCAATCGCTACGGAATCTCGAAGCGCGACTGGCTTTTGACGATCGCGTAATCGTCCGGGAAGGTGTGGAACGCCTGGACCACGAGGCTGCGATTGCGAGCTTGCAGGTTGATGTAGCTCAGTGCGCCCAGGGCCATGCGGCCGCTGGAATCGAAGCGGTGGAGCATGCCCTGATGCTCGCCTTCTCCGGCCAGCTCTTGCTGGAAGGTCCAGAACACCTCGGGCTCAACCGGCTCGAGCTGGAACTCAACCTTGTAGCGGGCGCCGCCGCGGCAATCGACCTGATCGCTTCCCTCGCCCTTGAGTCGGCAGGAAATCAGCCGGCGCTTTTGCGGCAACGGGTGGTGGGCGCTGGTGGCCACCTCGGTGAGCGTCAGCCCCTGATAGCGCCAGGTGACGAAGTGGCCGGCGCAAGTGATGCAAACCGTGGCCTCGTAGCCGCCGCGCTCGACCGTCCGCGTGCTGTAAACCTGGAACAACTCCGGGTGCAGCGAGCGGCCGTAAAGTTGAAACACCAGCTCAGCGACTTTCGGCCTGACGGAAAGCACAGCGCGGGGCTCCTGGCGAGACATGAAAGTTCCTGTTGCGAAATCGGACGATACCGGCTCAACCGTGCGAGGGTAAGTCGCTTGGCAGGGCACCCTCGCTTGCGCTTCGGGCTAGTATTGTTGGCGATCCACCTGTGACAGGCTCTATTATATGCTCGCCCCAAAGGCGGACAAAGAGACTTTTTGAAACGCGCGCGGCAAGCGCGAATTGCATCTTGACATTGCGCTGGCGCGGTGTTTTATCGCGTCTGCAAAACTGCTAGCAGCGCGATCGGTGCGCACTAGGAGAGGCTGACGAAGATGTCGTACAGCGCGTGCGTGCCGGCGGCCACGCCGAATCCGCGGTAAACGAACAGCACCGCGAACAGCGCCCCCGCCGTGAAGCGAAACACGAACGTGAACGCGTCGAGCATGTCGCCGTGCGGGCCAATGTAGTGCGCGGCCGAAAAGACGGTGCTGGTGACGAGCACCACCGTGGCCACGCTCCAGGGGCGTGGCACGCCGCAGTACTTGATGCCAATCGCGAGCGGGGGGATCAGCAGCAGGCGGAACAGCATCTCTTCGTACACGCCGGCGCCGATGTAGCCCAGCAGCCGGCCGAGAAACTCGCCGCGCGTCGCCATCTCGAAAGGCATCGCCGTCGTCACCGCCGCTTCGCCGCCTGCCGTCATTCCGCCACCGGACAGGGCACTGGCGACGAGCAGCCCTTCGATCCGCGCCACGGCCACGAGCATCAGTCCCAGCGCGGCTGACTCGAGCAGCATGCCGTAGACCACGCCGGCCGAGACTTGCCACTTCTCGCGCGAGACGTGATGCCAGGCAAGCAGCAGGCCGACGGTGAGCGCCGGCAGCAGCAGGTACTGCGAGAAGCCGAGCGCGTCGAGGAACTGGCGCAGCCAGACGTCGGCGCCGTTGCGCACAGCCTGCGGACCGAGGATGATGATCCCGCCTTCGTAGAGCAGGAGCAGGGGAATGACGAACGCCAGGCTGGCCAGCGGACGGCGCGACTCGCGGACATAGCGGTCGAGCGCCGTCGGCATGGTCGCTACATTCGCGCTCGGTCGACTGGCTGCTTTGGCCGGCATAAATGTGCAACTCGCGGGTTCGCACGTCGTCACTCGTGTCTGGACACTCTCACGAGTTTTCGTCTCGCGCGAGCAGGGTCCTGCAGCCGCCGCGCGATCATTCCAATCGAAAGGGAGCACGGTGGACGCGCGGGCCCGAGCGAGGTGCGGTTGCGCCGGCTGTAGCGACGGAGGAATCGGTGCCGTCGGGTGCCATGGGTGCTGCTCCGCAGACACCCGTGCCATGTGGACTTTGGTGGGTGGCCCTGACAAGTTTGTCAGGGTGCCGCGGGCATAAGAGGGATCAATTCACGGTATGCGCAAGCTTGGGGCAAGTACTTTGGTTAGCGCGCGTCCTGAGCCCTCCTGTGCTGCGCACACCGACAACCAGTTGTCGCTGCCACCCGGATCGGAAGCCGGCTGTAGCGACGGAGGAGTGACGTCCCTCGGGTGGCCCTGAAAAGTTTGTCAGGGTGTCTCCGGCACAAGAGGATCAATTGACGGTGTGCGGAAGTTCGGGTCGGCACATGGGCTGCGCGTGTCTTGAGCCCTCCTGTGCTGCGCACACCGACAACCAGTTGTCGCTGCCACCCGGCTTGCACTCCCGAGAGCGTTCTTAATGCCTGGGAATCTCGGTGAGTTCTGGAGAACCGATGTCGCCGAGGTGATAGAAAGCCAGAGCCAGGATCGCATAGACGGCCAGCAGCATGACGCCTTCGAACCAGTGGCTTTCGCCGTCCTGGGCAATCAGCGCCAGGATCGCGATCGAGGCGATCACGGCCACGATCTCCATCGGCGTAAAGTGCAGATCGAGCGTTTGCTCGTGTCCCATCAGCATGCTGGCGAAGACCAGCACCGGGGCCACGAACAGGGCAATCTGAATGCTGCTTCCCACGGCAATGTTCACCGAGAGATCCATCTTGTTCTTGAGCGCCACGAGCACGGCCGTCGAATGCTCCGCCGCATTGCCGACAATCGCCACGACGATCACACCCACGAACACGCGGCTCATCCCCAGCTCGTGCGCTGCCGACTCGACCGAAGCGATGAGCATCTCGGCGACGATGGCCACGCCCACGGTGGCCACCAGCAACACGGTGAGCGCTGCTTTTCGCCCCCAGTGCGGTTCGGTCTCGGCTGGCGCGGGGGCTCGCATCGCCGGAGACTTGGGAGGCGCCGCCTCGTCCGAAAACAAGTTCTTGTGCGTGACAAACATGAACACCAGGCTCAGCACGTAGACCACGGCCAGCACCACGGCGATTTCCTCGCTGAGGAACTCAACCGTTTCGAGCTCCTCGGGCGGCAGCGGCATCGCCGAGGCGAACACGTAGTAATACAACGTCGGAATGATCAGGCCGATCGTGGCCAGGGCGAGCAGCGTGGCGCCCATGCTGGCGGCCGTGCGGTTGTAGCGCTGGTAGGCGTACTTGAATCCGCCGAGCGTGATCGAGAGCCCCAGCACCAGCAGCACGTTGCCGATGATCGAGCCCGTGATCGAGGCTTTCACCAGCGGATACATCTGGGGGCCTTTCCAGAGTGCCGCGAGCGCGATGATCAGTTCGGCCGCGTTGCCGAACGTGGCGTTCAGCAGGCCGCCGATGCCTGGCCCCAGCGTGTGGGCGAGAGCTTCGGTCGCGCGCCCCATCAAGCCGGCCAGCGGAACGATCGCCACGCAGGAGACGACAAAGATCCACAGATCGTCGACTCCGGCCAAACGCATGGCGATCGCCATGGGGAAGGCGATCAGCAGGGCGTCGAGCGGGTCTTCGCGGAGCCAGGTGACGAGCTTCTGTGGGAACGAAGCTGGCGCCGCGGGCTTAGTTTTCGGCATCGTGCGCTTCTGTTTGTGCGGTGGAAATGAAGGACGAGGGCGGGGATCATCGTAGCGGGATCATTGGCTAACGCAAACTGCGGCTGCCTTTGCGAGCGATTGAAATATGTTGATCGATCGGAGCACGGGTGACTGCTTCGCAGCACCCATGGCACCAGGAAGAGCAGTTGATGCCACGAAACATTCATGACCTTGCTCCGCGGCGACCGATACTGTACACTTGTACCGTACCACAATTCCAGCAATGTCCGAGGGAGACTCGCGCCTCCATGACAATGCAAATCCCTCCGCCGATTGGCCGCGCCGCGGGCGTCAGTCCCGGCAATCGCTTTGAGCACGTCCACCGGGTCGACGACTTTGAGCAGTTCGACCCGAGCGAGGGCCTGCCGATTGTCACGCGTGTGCCGACGGAGTTTTTGCCCGACCGCAGCCGGACGGTGATCTCGCACAACGACAGCCCGGACATTGGCTTTCGTTATAGCATCAACCCATATCGGGGTTGCGAGCATGGATGTGCTTATTGTTACGCGAGGCCAAGTCATGAATATCTGGGGATGAACGCGGGGCTCGATTTCGAGTCGCGGATCCTCGTGAAGCACGACATTGCCGAGCGTTTGCGGGCCGAACTGGCCGAGCCGAACTGGCAAGGGGAGCTGATCGTCCTCTCGGGCGTGACCGATTGCTATCAGCCGGCCGAGCGAACGTACAAGCTGACGCGGGCTTGCCTGGAAGTGATGCTCGAAGCCCGGCAGCCGCTGGGCATCGTCACGAAGAACGCGCTCGTGACGCGCGATATCGACCTGCTCGCGGAACTGGCCAAGCGGAACCTGGTTCACGTCCACGTGAGCGTCACGACGCTGGACGAAACACTGGCCCGCACGATGGAACCGCGCACCGCCACGCCGACGGCGCGGCTGCGGGCGATTCGCGAACTTTCCGACGCCGGCGTGCCGACCGGCGTGATGACGGCGCCGATCATTCCCGGACTGAACGACCAGGAGCTGCCGGCGCTGCTGGCCGCGGCGAAGGAGGCCGGGGCGTGGCGGGCGAGCTTCACGCTGCTGCGGCTGCCCATGGCCGTGCGGCCGATCTTCGAAGAATGGGTGACGCGGAACTATCCGGAAAAGGCCGAGCGGATACTAGGACTGACCCGCGAAACGCGCGGCGGGAAGATGAACGAATCGCGGTTTGGGAAGCGGATGCGAGGGGAAGGGAACTACGCCGAGGGGATCGCTCGCACGTTCGAGGTCTTTCGCAAGAAGCATGGCCTGGACCGGGCGTTTCCGCCATTTGATCATTCGCAGTTCGCGCCACCGCGCCCGACGACGGGGCAGATGCGGTTGTTCTAGGGCTTGCGGTCCTCTTTCATCGGCCGACGCGTAAGCGAGGGGGAGCTAATCACGGACTTCTCAATCCCGGCTCGCGGCAAACCAAGATTCCCACGCCCCCGGCGAACTTGGTAGGGTGATGCTGCGCAATCACCGTCCTTGCAGGGGATTAACCGTGCCCAGTCAATCGTCGGCCGTGTCTGTGGCCTCGCCGTGGCGCGAGTTCGGATCGCTGCGCGTGCGCACCGCGCGATATGCGCCCGGCTTGCAACAACCGCGGCATCGGCATCGCGAGGCGGGGCTCTCGCTGATCCTGGCGGGCGCGCTGGAGGAAGATGGGCCGGATCGGCCGCATCGCGCGGCCGCGGGAGCGCTGGTGTTCAAGCCGGCCGAGTGCTGGCACGCCGATCACTACGGGCCGGATGGCGCGGTCGTGCTGCAAGTCGCTCCGCGCGATGATGACGACGAACACTGGCGAGCGATCCGCTGGAACTACCTGTGGAGTGAAGCAGCCCAGTTCGCGCGCGCAATCCTGGCGTTCGCTGGTGGCAGGCCGCGCAGCGAGGAAGATGCGGAGCTCGCCTTCTGGGAGGCGATGAACGGCGCAATTCCCAAGACCGATGACGTCGCGCTGCGCTGGTGGCCGCGGGCCGTGGAGCTTTTGAACGCTTCGCTGGAGGAGCGCATCTCGACCGCCGAGATCGCGCGCACGCTTGGCGTGCATCCGGTGCATCTGGCCCGTGTGTGTCGCCGGCAGGTTGGTTGCTCGCTGCGGCAATACTTGCTGGAGCGGCGCACGCTGCTGGGCTGGCGCAGGTGTACCACGGGCGAACATTCGCTGGCGCAGGTTGCGGCAGACCTGGGCTTCGCCGATCAAGCGCACATGACGCGCACCTTCGCGAGCAAACTGGGCGTAGCGCCGGCCCAGTTGCGGCGGATGGCGGCGGGGTTGAACTAGAAGGTTTCTTCGCAAGATGTTGCGATCGTTCAAGACGCGGCGGCAGGCACGCTGAAGAATGTCGGCAAGTATCGATCGCACTTGCAAAGGAACCAGGTCATGCATCTTGCCAACGTTCTCACCCTCGCCGCGCTCTTCGTCGCACTCATTCACACGGCTGCCGCCGCTGAACCAGCATCGGATATCTCGGCCGAGTGGCAGCCGCTGCACGATCGCTGGCAGGCGGCGATGCAGGAACTGCACATTCCGGGACTGGCAGTCGTGGCCGTGCGTGGCAATGACATCGTGCTGCTCGACACGCTGGGGGTGTGCGATCCGGCAGGCAGGCAGCGCGTCGAACCACATTCGCCGTTTTACCTGGCCTCGGTCACGAAGTCGTTCACGGCGCTCGGCATCGCAATTCTGGCCGACGAAGGAAAGCTGAAGCTCGACGACCCGGTGAAGAGGTATCTGCCCCGGTTCACGCTCGCCGATAAGGAACTTGCCGAGAAAGTGACCGTGCGCGACCTGTTGTCGCATCGCCATGGGCTCAACAGCGAACCGATCGCGATGTCCGAGGCCTACTTCGGCAATATCACGGACGATCGCTATTACGCGCTCTTGGGGTTTGTCGAGTCGCCAGGCAAGTTCGCTTACAGCAACCTGCACTACACGCTCGCGGGGCGCGTGATTGAAGCGGTGAGCGGCAAACGGTGGCAAGACTTTCTGGCCGAGCGCGTGTTCGCGCCGCTCGCAATGCAGGACGCCACGTGCTATGCGAGCAAGCTGTATGCCAACCCGCGCGTCGCGTGGCCAATTGCCGAAGTGAACGGCAAGTGGCAAAAGGCCGCGGTGGTGAAGAGCGATGCGGTAATGCACGCGGCCGGCGGGATGGGCGCAAGCGCCGCGGACATGGCAGGCTGGCTGCGGTTTCAACTGACAGGCAAGACGCCAAACGGCGCGGAGCTCGTTTCGAATGCCATGCTTCGCGACGTGCACAAGCAACAGGTCGCCGATGAGCAAGACGGGCAGGGGGGACCTCCGGGTCAAACCCGCGAAGGCTACTCGCTCGGTTGGTTCACGGGCAAGTATCACGGCCACCAGTTTCTCACACATGGTGGTGGGTATCTTGGCACGGCGACTTACGTTTCGTTCCTGCCGGAGAAGAACGTCGGAGTCGTGGTACTGATGAACGAAGGTCCGCCGAACGGCATGTTTCCATACGTCGTGGCGAACGACGTGTACGGCCAGCTGCTCGGCGAGTCGCTGCCTGATCTGCTGCCCGAGGCTCGCAAGCTGGCGGCACGGAGTCGTCAGCGAATGGCCGAGCAAGTCGAACTGGCTTGGAACGGTTTCGCGAAGGGGGGAGGCCTGTCGCAGCCGGTGGATCGGTATGCTGGACGGTTCGAGAACGCCATCTGGGGCGACCTGACAGCGAAGGCTGTGGACGGCCGACTCACTTTTCAAATCGGCGAGCTGACGCTACGCAATCATGGCCTGGGTGAGGACAAGTTTCGGATGGAAGTCCCCGGCGGCGGCGTGATCGAAGGTCACTTCCTGGTGAACGATAAACAGGAAGTCGAAGGCCTTTCGGTGGAGACGCCCGAAGGTCCCGCCGAGTTTCGCAAGTTGCCCTAAGCCTGGTCCTGCGCTCTCGCCGCTGGGCCGCCAGCTCGTTACATTGACGCAAAGCATCGCGACCCGACTGCGGAATGATTTCGCACCGACCGCGGCGCTGGTCATGGAGCGGCCGCAATGGATCCTGCCAATTCGAAAGACAGCATCCCAATCGCCGCTGCCGATCGGCAGTGGACCGTCGTCGGCCGCTGGCAGGAGTATGCCGGCGAGGTGCGGGCGAACCTGCTGCGGATCGCCGGCATCGGCGGCTTCTATTTCATTGAGCTGCTGAACTACTACGGGCTGCACGTTGGCCCGCTCGACCTGCCGGCTTCGGTCGATCTGGGTTTTCATCGGACGATGACGGCGATCGTCGTGGCCTGGACGATGATGTCGCTGGCCACGCTGTTGTGCCTGCAACTGCGGATCTTTCCGGCCTGGCTGAAGTACGCCACGACGCTGGGCGACGTCGTCCTGCTCACGACCACGCTGATCATCGCCGATGGCCCGCGCAGCCCGCTCATCGTCGGGTACTTTCTGATCATCGTGCTCGCGGGGCTCAGGTTTCAGTTGCCGCTCGTCTGGTGCGCGACGATCGCCTCGATGCTGGGATACCTGTGGGTCGCGTGGCTGGCGGGCATGCCTGGCACAATCATGGAGGGGCGCGAGCTCTCGGTACCCGGCTACTATCAGCTCATCATGTTGCTCGCGCTGCTGCTGACCGGCGTCGTGCTAGGGCAGATCATTCGCCGCGTGCGGGCGATGGCCGAGGATCTGCTGAAGCGGGTGGCGGCACAGTCGGGAGGGGCCCAGCGATGAACGAGCCCGCCAGCGCCTATGAGTTGAGCTGCCCCTACTGCGGCGCGCGGAACGCGCGCGGCGAGGCGAAGTGCTGGCTGTGCAAACAGCCGCTGTCGATCGAGGCTGGCGGCAACGAACCGATTCTGGCCGAAGCGGTCGACGGGCGACCGCAGTTCGCGCTCAGCTCGCTGCTGCTGGTGATCACGCTGGCTTGCATCTCGGCGGGGCTGGTGGCGGCCGCGCCGGGCTTCATTATTCCGCTAGTGGTTGTCGTCGTTCCGGCGCTGATTCGCTCGGTGGCCGCTTCGCGCGCCGCGGGCGGGCAAGTGTCGATCGGCCAAAAGCTGGTGACGTTCTTCGTCTCGCTGTGGCTGGTGGTCGCCATCTGGGTGGCCGGCATCATCGCGCTCTGTGCGGCCTGCACGTTGATCGTGATTGGCGGCGCCGCGATGGAGTTCAACGACCAGGCGGTGAACATGCTGGCCGTGATCTCGATCGGCGTGATCCTGGCCGCGCTTGTGCTCGTAGGCTGGCTTTACTACCTGATCTGGCCCGGCAAGAAGAAGAGAATAGGACCGTAGCGCCATGGAACTTCGCGATCATACCTTCCTGGGCATGACGCAGAGTCTGTGCCCCGAATGTCTGGCCGTCGTGCCGGCGAAGATCGTCGTGCGCGACGGCGGCCGGGTGTACTTTCGCAAACGCTGCCCGCAGCACGGCGTGCGCGAGGACTTCATCTGCTCCGACGTGCGCTACTACGACCGGATGGAGTTCAGTCTGCCGGGCAAAGTTCCGCCGAAGATGGGTATCGAGCCGGAGCGCGGCTGCCCGCTCGATTGCGGCCTGTGCACCGAGCACGAACAGCACACCTGCGTGGGGTTGGTCGAAGTCACTTCGTCCTGCAATCTGAGCTGCCCGATGTGCTACGCCCACAGCGGGCCCGGCGGCAAGCACCTGAGCTACGAGCAGTGCATCGCCGCGATCGATCGGCTGGTCGAAGTCGAAGGGCGGCCCGAGGTTTTGCAGCTTTCCGGCGGCGAACCGACGATTCATCCCGAGTTTCTCGACGTGCTCGATTACGCCTGCGCGCGCCCGATCGACGTGGTGATGATCAACACCAACGGGATCCGCTTTGCACACGACGGGCCATTCACGCGGCGGGTAGCCGAGCAGCGGCATCGGCTGGAGCTGTACTTCCAGTTTGATGGGTTCGACGATGCGATCTACGAAAAGCTGCGGGGCGAAAAGCTGCTCGACGTAAAACTGCGGGCGCTCAACGCGCTCGGCCAGCACGGCATCCGCACGACGCTGGTCACCACGCTGCAGCCGGACGTCAATGAGCACCAAATCGGGCAGATTGTCCGGTTCGGCCTGGAGCGCCCCTGGATTACGGGGATCAGCTTTCAGCCGGCGACGTACTCGGGCCGGTTCCTACTGCCCGAGCAATTGGAAAAGCGGATTACGTTTCCGGACGTGGTCGAGCGGATCGTCGACCAGTGCGATGGCCTGTTCCGCACCGAAGACTTCATGCCTTTGCCGTGTGCGCATCCGAATTGCCACACCCTGGGATATGCGTATCGCTCGGCGCACGGTGTGGTTCCGCTGGCGCGGTTCATCGACGCCGAGAACCATCTCGACATCCTGGCCAACGGCATCACGTTCAATCGGCCGCGCGCGCGGCAGCTTATCGAGCAGTATTTGGGAAGCCTCGGCTGCTGCGCGGGGGGCAATTGCGGCGAACCGCTGGAAATCGGCGGTGCGGCGGCACCCGAGCTCGTGCAGCTTGGGGGCGCGACTGGCGGCAAGATGAATGCCGAAGACCGCGTGAAGCAGGCGGCCGACGAGTTCTTCAGTCGGGCGCTGGCCGAGGACCTTTCACCGGCCGACGTGTTTCGGATCACGATCACGTCGTTTCTCGATGCGTACAACTTCGACGTACGGCGCGTCATGAAGTGCTGCATCCATCACGTGCTCCCCAGCGGCCACGTGATTCCGTCCTGCGCGTACAACGTGCTTTATCGCGACGGGCACGTGGTGCTGCCGGAGCTGCGCGACACGCACGCGCAATTGACGAGTCCGGCGGAGACGGTGCCCGCGCCGCATGGGTCGAAGTTTGCCAGCCTGCCGATCCAGACGCGATAACGGGGGAGTGACAACCGGTGGTTCCCTGGTCCTATCCGTTGATCATGTTGGCGGCGATCGCGACGGGGCTTTTCGTGAGCCGGTTCACGCGGCAGAAGTTGCCGATGACCGATGCCCAGCGGCTGGGGATCGCGATCGGCGCGTTCATCAGCGCGATGCTGGGGGCGAAGCTGCCATTCGCGCTCTCCGATTGGGAAGAGCTAGTGAGTGGGCGGGCCTGGTTCGCCGATGGCAAAACAATTCTCAGCGGGCTGGCCGGCGGCTACCTGGGAGTCGTGGTCGCCAAATGGGCGATGGGCGTCCGAACGCGAACGGGCGACAGCTTCGCGGTTCCGGTGGCGGCGTCGATCGCTGTGGGCCGCCTGGGCTGCTTCGTGGCCGGTTGCTGCTACGGCAGCCCGACTTCCATGCCCTGGGGCGTCGTGTTCGAGCAGCACGGCCCGCTAGCCCGGCATCCCACGCAGCTTTACGAGTCGGCGTTTCACGCGCTGGCGGCGATCGGGCTGTACGAACTGCAGCGGCGCGGGTTGTTCCGGGGCAACCTGTTCAAGCTGTACATCATCGCCTATGCCGCGTTTCGGTTCGCGACCGAGTTCATTCGCGACGAGCAGCCGCTGTGGCTGGATCTGACAGGATATCAGTGGTCGGCGTTGGCGATGATCGGGCTGTTCGGCGGGTTGTGGTGGTACGACGCGGCGGAGGGTGGCACGTCGCTGAGCCTGAGCGAAGGGCGTGGTCAGGTGTAGCCAAGCGCTCGGGGTGGCCCTGACAATTG
>Ga0172363_10001010_pt1 | contig 22256 bp, 22 predicted proteins | sample LakKivs2_kivu2a2_FD_114541 | JGI IMG/M metagenome (GOLD analysis project Ga0172363, IMG submission 114541) | Sediment microbial communities from Lake Kivu, Rwanda - Sediment s2_kivu2a2 | ecosystem: Environmental > Aquatic > Freshwater > Lake > Sediment | place: Rwanda: Western Province, Lake... | reverse complement strand
GACACTATAATTAAGTTGACTTTCATATTTAAAAGTTGAATAACCGACTATTTCATTAGTACAAATTTCATGTAATGGACTATTTCCATAAATTAAATTACCAACAATTTGTCTAGAACCTTCACTTGGATAATAAGTAAAAATAAATTTGTTTAATTGAATATATTTTTATAAAATTATTTAATTTATGCTTATAATAAGAAAAATTATAAATTAAATAAATTCATTTGGTATTACTTAAATATATCCAAACAAAAACTCTTGAAATCATAAAAAAATATATTTGGATTTGATTAAGATATCATTAGATTATGTGTTCATTATTCTTCAATAGCATTGCATCTTCATTTTAATTCAAATTTAATATCAGACACAAATATTGAAAAAAAATTGAAAATCTAAACATTTGATACACAACATTAAAATTTTAATTTAACTAAGTACCTTTTGGAATATAATAAATAATACTATTTCTTATATTTTTAATTTTAAGAAAAAATGACTACTTATTATAAATATCCCATTGATACTTATTATAAATATCCCATTGATACTTATTATAAATATCCCATTGATACTTATTTGGATAATAAGATTGATTATTATAATGGATATATTAATATTAACAAATTGACTGATGAACAATTGGATAAACTTGAACGACTGTTAAATAAATTATTTACAGATACTGAAACCAAATCAACACAAACTAACAAATCAACACAATCTGACAAATCAACACAATATTCTAATCCAATTGTTAATTCTAATTTAGACTTTGAGACATTTGAACAAATTGAAAGAAAATATTTGGAAATTTGTTTTAATCCTAGGAGTAATTTAACGACAGAAGAATTAGCAGAATCAGAAGCTATTGTGGCAAAATATTTTGAACTTAAAAAGAAAATTGAACAAGATAATTTACACAACACATATGAACCATACGCATCATTTGATTCTATTTTTACATCTGATGATTTTGATTTGTCAACAAATTCCCAAACAAATTTACAAAATAATCAATTTGTTTGTACTCAAGAAATTAAAAATCAATTATGTTTGTTAGAAAAATCATATGCGAAAATGTGTTTAGATATGGAATTATTGATGGATTTTACATCAGAGTCAGAACAGGAAATTAAATTCGAATTAATTAAATTGAGAGAATTGGTTGATAAATCAGCCATTTCTGATATTGATGATATTGATAATATAATTATTTAGATTGATTTGATTATAAAAATTGAAAAAATCTTTTTATAATACATATGTTTATATATTTTTTACCAATCAAACCAAAATGTCATATAATAATTTAATTACAAATAATGAAAATATAATTAAATTATTATCTTGTCCAATAACATTACAAATTTTTAAAGCAACAATAATTGATGAAATGGAAAAAGGTATAAAGGTTGAAAATGGAATTTATAAAGAAACATTGGAACCTGGAAAATATTATGAGAATCCATTATTAAATACAAAAATTATACCAAAAAAATTAACGATTGTTAATGAAGGATATGAAGGATTAAGATTGGTTAATGGCATCCTTACAGAGAGATTAAAACCAGGAATTTATTTTGAGAATCAATACCTTAATGAGAAAATATTGGTTGTAAATTTACAAATTCAAACTAAAGAATTAAAAGAACAAACAATTATAACCGCAGATACAGTAACAATTCAAATTAAAAGTATTTTAGTATATCAAATAGTTGATTCATACAAAGCAACTTGTTTAGTGTCAGAGGTTGATTTTTGCATACGAGAGGCAATTAAAGTAGCATCACAACAAGTATTAAGTGAATATAGTTTAGATGATTGTATGGGTAAAAAATTATCATTAAGTAATAAAATTAAAGAAAGAGTAAGAGAAAATTGTACCAAATATGGTGTTGAAATAGAACGTATTGATATAAGAGATATTGAAATAACAGATACAGATGTTTCAGAATCTTTAGCAGCAGCCGCAATCGCTAGAAGAAATGCTGAATCAAAATTAATTAATGCAGAAGCAGAAGTTAAATCAGCAGAATTAATGAGAAAAGCAGCTGATGAATTAGGTACTGGCTCAGCAATACATATTAGAGAAATGGAAACAATGTTACAAATGGCAAAAAATCCCAATGTAAAAGTTCATCTGATATTGAATCAACAAATGGCAAAAATAGCAGAAGAAAAAATTACAAAAGAAATAATCAAACAAAATATGCTTGATTAAGTAATAAAAATTTTTTTATTAGATTAAAATATTTATTATTTGGCAATTTTTTTAATAAATGTAGTTTGATTATTTTGAATTATTTTAAATTCATTTGGAAATATTTTTTCAATAAAACTACACATTGAAGAAAATCCATAACTTCTTTGGTCAAATGTAGAATCCTTTAATAATAACTTGTCTTTAATAAATGATAAATTTAAATCTTCTTTATCAAATTCATCAAAAATATCATTAATATTTTTCAATAAATTAGTAATGTTTATTATGTTTATTGTTTTATTATTTTCAATTACTCTAAAATTATTTGAAAATTTTGATGATAAATAATTATCAAAGTATTTATAATCATCTTGACTATAAATATTTTTTACATCACAAATTGAAGATAAATTTTTCTTTAATTTAGAAATAACGATTTTTTTATTATTTCCAAATGATTTCATTATACATTCTAATTCTAATTCTATGTCTTTATTTTTGTTAAATTTTATTATTTGTTTTTCTTTAATAATTTCTTCTTCATCATCACTTTCTTCTTCATTTTTAATATTTTCTATTGATATAAAGATATCACAAGCATTTTTAAGCATAATAGAAGTATTTTTTTGTCCAATCCCAATAAATTTTTTACCTTCCATTTAAATAGTTTTGGCAACTTGAGTATAATCGCTATCAGATGATACAATTATATAAGTATCTATATTTGGATTTTTATATAAGTCTTTTAATATATCACAAATTAAATGAATATCAGTAGAATTTTTTTTAGATAAACTAAAATTATTGATTGATTCTAATGCATAATTTATTGAAATATCTTTCCACCCTTTCATTTCAGATTTGGTCCAATCTCCATAAATTCTTCCAATAATAATTCTACCTTGCTTTTTAATTTCCTCATATACAAAAGCAAAATCTTTATATCTGGCATTATCTCCATCAATATAAACAGCAATATTTGATATAATATTTTGTTTTAACATAATATTATATTATATGGTATAACTTTTATATAAAATTTTATTAAATATTTTTTATTCTTTGATATTACAAAATGTTTTACATTGTGCTAAATTAGGTGTACCAGTTTTACTAGTGGCATTTGGATCATATAAACATACTTTAGCAATATTTGTTTTTGTATTTTTCCAGCCTAATGTATCAGTAAGATTTTTATTATCTTCTACAGAACAAACCATACAATTTGGATATTTTTTCATAAAATCTGGTGTTGGTTTAATTGGTTTATTATTTTGTCTATAACAAATATTATCTTTAGTAATTCCAAATGTAGAACTTGCTGTAACAATTTCACCTGGTTTATAAAAATTTTTCATATTTTTAGCTTCAGATAAAACAGTATTTAATTCAGCTTGATTATTAACAATTTTTTTATCTATCATATCTAATTCAGGAAATTTTGTGTCTGCAAAATCAACTAGCAAATATGTTAATTCATCATTAAAAGAAGAAGAATCTACTTTATTAAAGTTTTGACTTAAATAAATTGCTTGTGATTGTTCAATTAATTTATTTTCTAATGTATCTTTAATATTATTTAATTCATTATTTTTTTGTGTTAAATATTGTAGTGTTTCTTGTGATGTCATTGTGGCACTAGGTATTGTCATTACATTTTCAAATTTTTCTTTTTTTGTATTAAAACAAAATATAATTTTATAAATTATAAAAACAATTACAAAAAATAAAACTATATATAGTAAATAAAAAATAGTACATTCTTCTGAATTATTCAAATTATTATTTGAATTAGTAATTTCATAATTTTTACTCATTATATAAAAAATAATATATAAAAAAATTATTCAATAATAAATAATTCAATAATTTTTTTATATATATATCTAATATATATAATGAGTTATTCAACACAAGGAGCATCTAATAGACAAATTTATGATTGCTGTGCTTATGCCCAAGCATTACAACAATCAGTTGATCCTCTTCAATATGATTTATATTTTGGAGCAGTCGAAAATTGCAACAAATGTATTGATAAAAAAGCTTGGTTTAGACAAGATAGAGAAATAGTTGACATTGAATCTGATTTATGGAATATTACTCGTCCTTTAACTAAATGTGATGGTTATAAATATAATCCCAATTGCAAAACTGGTCCTAATTGTGTAAGTACATTTGACCCTAATGCCCCAAGAATTTTATCTCCATCACTCTGCCCAATTGTTTACAATAACATTCCTATTCAAACTAATCCTGGATATACTGTTCCAGATCCTGCTAATATTTGCTTAGCTAAAAATGACTACAGAAAAGCTGATGATGTTGACACATTTGATCAATGGGTTCAAGATAACAAAGCAATTTTAGGAAATAATGCTGACCCACAAAATGTTTATATGTTTATGAATGCTTGTGCTAACAAACCACTCTATCAAGGTGAAATGGAAAAAGTTTCACCATATATGTTAAATAATTATGATTCAGCACCTGTATCTAAACCTGTTCCTCAAGGAATCCCTTTTCCTAGAATGGGTTATGAATTAGATGAAAAAGTTCCAGTTCCTCCTGAAGGTTTAATGAACAATAATTTAAGAATGGGTAAACAATCTCAACAATTTATGTTTGGACCTAATAATATGAATGGTATGATGGAATCACAAGGTGAAGCAAGATTACAAGCTAAACGTGGTTCTAATGGAATGCCTATGGGAATGAGATTACCTATGATGGCTACTAAAGGAAAAATGGGTGCTAATCCTTCTCAATTATTTGATTCAGATAATGAATCTATTTATGATTCTGATGGTGAATATGATTCAGTCTAAATAAAAAAATTGATTTTTTAAATTAATTACTAAAATATTAATTGCTAATATATTAGTAAAATAAATTATGGTTAAATTAGAAGAAGAACAACAATGGCTTAATTCTTTATTAAATGATTATAAGGATAATCATAATGAAATATACGATAGATTAGAAAATATCGCAAAAGGTAAATATCTTAAAGGTATTGGTGTTAAAGAATTTCAAGAACAATTTTTTATTGATTTCATTTTAAATGGGGAATCTTACAATAATTTTGTTAATTTATATCATTATAAATCACATAAAAAATTAATTACACCGACCAAAAAGAAAAATAAGACAAAAACGTAATTATGTATAACAATTTTATATAAAATTATTTACACATTTGATCATTTAGAGTAAATAAGTAAATAATATAAAAATATTATATTATATTATAATATATAATGTTGTCTAGTTTATTATTAGTATTATTGTATTTTATTGTATCAAATAGTCAAAATGTTAAAACAACAGTTAATGAACTTGATATTCAAAGTTATTTAGGTCATTGGATACAAGTATATCAAGCCCCAACAAATGTTATTTTTCAAGGTTACGGAACTTGTATTACAGCTGATTATGGTCTTTTAAATAATGGAAATATTAATGTTATAAATACACAAATAGATAAAAACAATCAAATAGACCAAATAAAAGGTTATGGATATTATAAGAATGTATCGGAACCTGGAAAATTAACGGTTCATCTTGATGGTGTTCCAGTTGATACACCTTATTGGGTTGTTAAATTAGGTGAAGTCAAGAATAATCAATATCAATATAGTATTATTACAAATCCATCAGGTATATCATTATGGGTATTAGTAAGAGACATAGATACTTTTTTTAAATTATATAATACAGAAGTTATTAATTTTTTAAATGAATATAATTTTAAATATGAAACAGTTTCTCAAACAAATTGTAAATATAACTTCAAGAATGATTACCCTAATACAATGTTACGCACAAATAAATTAAATGAATGTCAGGTATCAAATTATTTACAAAATTCAGGATTTCCAGGATACACAATACCAACAATGGTATGTATAAGTAAATATGAAAGTTCATTTAATTGTGATGCTACAAATAAAAATACAGATGGTTCAACGGATTATGGTCTTATGCAGATAAATAGTTATTATTGGTGTTCTGGAGATTCAATGTCTAAATATAATGAGTGCAAAATTGCTTGTTCAAGTTTATTTAATTGTCAATACAATACAAATTGCGCATATACTGTTTGGAAACAACAAGGATATACTGCTTGGTATGGTTATCAAAAACACAAGTCAGAGTGTGATTCATATAAAATAAATTGTTAAAGCAATGTATCATTTTTATTTTTGGTAGGTGTAATTTAAGAAGAAAAATTGACCCTAATTTCCTACTTGGGTTTTGAATTTATAGTTAAATAATTTAATTGATTAAATAAAAAAAATATTATAAAATAATTTTGTTTTTTGTAAATTCCTCAATTAATTGATTTTGTATTTTAACGTAAAAAATACAACTCATTGTCATACTACTCATAATGAAACTCATTATACCATTTTTAACTTGAATTGTTCTTTCACCATTTTTTATTACAAAATATAATGTTGTGTCTTTTTTTTCTTCCAACTTATTAACAAATTCATTAAATAATATATATCTAGCTTGTTTATTTAATTTAGTATAAGAATTAAAAGAATTTGAATTACCAGATAATTCATTTATATCTATTTCATATGATGCTATTTTATCATTCGTTAAATTATAAAATTCTATAACCATATATGGATTAAATATGTCATCATTATCACAATCTTCAATTTTACTTATTTTGATTGTATAATCTTCCATTTTTTAAATTAATTATATTATTAATTATATAATTTATTCAATTTTTTTCTTAAATATATCAAATTAACATAAAATATTGAAAAATTTACAATATATTATTATTTATATTTGATATGTTAACAAATTGGGATATTAATACATCATTTATTTTTGGATATGATGATAATTTAGACAAAATCAATCAGAAAGAAATAAAAACTATATATATGTTTGATTTAGATTATACTTTGGTTAAGACAAAATCAGGAAAAAAATTTCCTACTGATAAATCAGATTGGGAATTTTTATATCCAAACATTCCAGAAAAAATTGCTAAATTATCTAACTCACTAATAGGCATTATTTCTAATCAAAAGGGATTAAAAAATCAATCCCAAAAAACAGATTGGGTTGATAAAATTAAACAAATAAATAAGATTATAAAAATAGATTTTGTTTTTGCATCTGTTTCAGATGATAAATATAGAAAACCATTACCTGGTTCGTACGAATATATTAAAGAAAAAATTGTTGGAATTGATTGGGATGGATTAGTTGGAAAAAATAAAATTTACTATGTGGGAGATGCTTTTGGTAGACCTGAAGATTTCTCAGATACTGATATTAAATATGCACTTAATAATAATTTTAAATTTAAAACTCCAGAAATATTCTTTGATTTTAACAAACCAAATGGAAAATCTGGTTCAGTTAATTATCCAAACATTGAATATTTTACTGAACAAGAACAAACAAAATTATTTGGGGATTTAGATTCAATTATAAGCACACATAAAAAAATTTTAATTATTACTATTGGACTTCCAGCAAGTGGAAAATCATTTTTAAGAAAAGAATTAATTAAACGATATCCACAATTTACATATTCAAATAATGATGACATTCATGATAAAGTACAATCAAGAATGTTAATAAAAAAAATATCAACTGATTACGACTTTGTAATTGACGATAATTCCAATTTAGATTCGGTTGTTAGAGATTCAAAATTAAAACAATTCGAGTCATATTATAAAATCGGTATATGGTTTGATTATGATTTAGAATTGTGTTGGCATCTTAATTGGATGAGAATGTATTGGTTTGGAGCAAAATTATTACCCAAAGTAACTTATTATACTTTAAGAAAAAAATTTGAATCAGCTAATTTGGAAAAAGGTTTTGATAAATTTATAGTAATAAATAAAGTTTTTAAAGAAATGAATTTAAGTGATAAAATTAAATATTATTTTTAATTTAATATAAAATTAAATAGATTATCTATATTAAATGGATAAATGTGTGGGGGAGGGTTAATGCAAATAGTGGCGTATGGAGCACAAGATGTATTTTATTATAAGGGTGAAAATAAAACAACATTTAATTTTAATAAATCATATCAATATAGTGGTAAAAATAATTTTTATAAAAAAAATAATAAGAAACAAATAAAAGAAATAAAAAATAAAGAAAATACAGAAAAAATAAACATCAAAAATAAAAATATAAATCAAATGGCAAAAGTTATGAATAAAACAAAACAACCACAACCCATTTATAAAAATAATAATAATAAAAATACTACAAATATAAATATTACAAACAGTTTTAGTAATAATTTTTTTAGATGTTTAAGTATAAAATTGATGATTAAAAAAAAAATTATTGAATTATTGATTGGAAATTGTGAAATTTTGGAACATAATTTAATTCCAATAGCTTTTGTTAAAATTTATAATATTTTTTTATTTGTTATAATTAAACAATATTATACTGACCTAACTATAAATATTAAAAATATTTCTTTAAATACAATTGATTCATCATATTTACTTAAAATTAAAAATATTATTATTGAAAACAATAATATTCAAAAGTTCACAAAAATATTAGACACCCAAATAAAAATTTATTTTGAAAATAAATTTGGTTTCAAGATTAAAAAAGTAAATTTAGAAAAAAATTTAATTGGAATTAATAATCAAAATACAAAACCAAATGAAAATTGTCCAATAACATTAGAACAATTAGATAATATTTACTTTTATTGTGATAAATGTAATACTAAATATAGTCCAGATGGTTTATCATATTGGTATCTAACAAATCATAAATGTTCAACACCTTGGTGTTCAAATTATATAACTGAATTTAATTTTTATTTACATAATGAAAAAATAAATTTAAATCAAAATAATAATTCATCAATAGAACAAATAAATTATTATTATGAATTAATTAGGTTATTATAAAATTTAATATCTATCAGAAACCATAGCAGGATCTTCATAATATGTACAATATTCAGTATTTTCTTTACAAGTTGGACCAGTTTTATATAACCAGTTAGCAAAATCGGTTTGATTATTAGGAATTGTTTGGATTGGCGTGGTATAAAACATTCTTTGTGAATTTTCTCTTTCCCAAACATCTGACAAATTTCTATATATTGAACTATTATAAAGATTTTGCATTTGATTTGAAATTTCTGGATCATCTGAATTACAAGGTTCTGCTAATTTGGAAGCATCTAAATAATCAGAAAAAACAATATTTCCAAATGGATTTTCAACTGTTGGTTTTCTACAGTTATCCTTATTATATAATTCATTTTTTTCCCAAGTTACTTTTTTTTCTTTATTTTTCTTTTCTTTTTTAATGTATTCAGAATAATCTATATCTGAATAATTTGGTCCTAATTTGTAATTACCATCTGAATCAATATACCCAGATTCAATTTCAAATTTTGTATTTGGGCTTTTATTACCCTTAAAAATATTATTTTTAACACTATCATATAATGTAACCATTGGGTTATTCAATTCATTATTTTTATTACAACTTGTACATTTAGATTCACTATCATCACCTTGATTAAAAAATTTTTCTGTTTTTTCAGCCTCAGAAATTAAATCTTGATGAATACCTATGGGATCAGATATATAAATATAGTAAAATATAATTATTAATATTATTCCTATCAACAAATATATTATTATATTTATATCTGAACCAAATAATACACATAAAATTATAAAATACATTAGAAATCTTGATGCTGTATTTAATTGCTCAATTCTTTCCATATTTTGAGTTGGAATTATTATGTAATATTTTTTGTAAAGTACATTAGGATCTTCTATCCAAAATTTTTCACTCATATTTATTTTCTATATATTAAATAAATATATAAAAATATTCACTAAAATTATTTTTTTATATTATTTTATTCATTTAATAAATTTTGTAACTCTTTTAATTTTTTAAGTTTTTTTAATTTTTCTTTTTTTTTCTCTATTTCTTCAGTATCATTTGATTTCATTGATTGTTCACTAAAATCATCTTTAACTATGGTTTTTTTGGTTTTTTTAATTTTTTTATTTTTTTTTATTTTGGTATTTTTATTGTCTTTAATGTTAATATTATTATTCATATTTACTCCATAATCATTGTTATTTTCATCATTATTATCATTATCATCATTATCATTATCATCATTATTATCATTGTCATTATTATCATTATCATCATTGTGAATATTAATGTTATTATTGTCATTATTGTCATTAATATCATCATTTTCATCATTATCCATATTATTATCTAATTCTTCATCTAACCTATTATTTATTTGCCCATTTAAATTGTTATTTATATTTTGATTAGGAATATGATTGGGATTGGGATTAGGGTTATCAAATATCATTGATAATTTTCCGATATAAGTTTCATGAATTTTTTCTAAATGGTTAATTACAATTGGGATAAAATTTTCAGAATTATCAGTTATTGCAATAATTTTTCCTTTAAAAAAAGCCATAAAATATGGTGTATTGTTTTTAATTGAATCAAAATATCCATTTGAACCATTAAAATCATCAGTAAAATTATCAAAATCAATAATAATATTCATCATATAAGTATTTAATTTAGAAATAGTTAATAATGTAGAAGTTAAATCTTCATAAATTGTGTTATTTAGTGATTTTGATAAAAAACAAATACATATTGGTTTATACATATTATTTTTCATAATTTCATCCAAATCTGTTTTTTTATTAACTCTATATATATTTTTTGACATTAAAGTTATTTATATTATCATTTATTAAACTTATTTTTAAATCATTTATTTTTATTTTTTTTTATGATTTTTTGATTTTGATTTGGATTTTTTATTTTCTTCTTGTGTAGAAGAAGGTGTTGATGTTTGTGCATTTGAGTTTACTTGTTCTTGATTTATTTCGGTATATTTATTATTGATATTTTGAACAATATTTGATCTGATTAAATTATCAACAATATTTAAAGCATCAGATTGTACAGTATTTTTAGCTAAACTTGATGTAGCATCCCAAATTTCCAATACACTAACATTACTTCCTTGAATTTTTCCCATCATATTACCAGCAACTTTTTGAGCTATACCTAATAATTGTTCAACACCTTGTTTACCTTGCATATTAGCACCATTATTATTATTTTTTAATCCAATAACTTCATCTTTAATATTAGATAACATATCAGATAAAAGTTGAGAAGTTTGTTTATTTCCTTGAAAATTATCACTTTCAAGTACATTAGTTAATTTTGCTGCTGCTTCATTAACATCTGATTCTTTAATATTATTCATATATTCGTCCATTTTGTTATTTGTTTCTTGATTAATTAATGTACTCATAATCATATCATAAGCAGAAATATTTTTAACTTCTACACCATTAAATAAACTTTGTACATCAATATTTGAATTAACATTTCCAATTGATTCAAATGGATTAAATTCTTTACCTTCTGTTTCACAAGAAGTTATTTGTTCAATTACTTTTGTATATGTTTTAGCACAAATATGTAAATCACTAATTTTTGATAGTATATCTTGATGAAGTTGTCTATTTTTAATTTGTAACAATAATATATTAACACTAAATGTTGGAATAATTGTCCAATATTTTTCTTTATTTCTGAAAAAATTAAAATATGTTGCATCATCAGAATTATTTTTCATTAGTAAATTAACAATATCAAAAAGTCTTGTATTTTCTGCCATTTTTAAAATAAGTTTTTCAAAATTTAATTTTTCTCCATAATTTTTAATTTTTAATAAATTAGTTCTATCTTCAGATTCAGAAGGAATTAATGATAAAACTTTATCAATCAATTCATTAAATATTGATACAAATTTGTTTTTAAAGTAATCTTTGTAATCTGTAGCTGTTTGAGTTTGATCCATAATTTGATAATAATATGATAAATTGTGATAATTTTAAATATATTTAAATCTAATTAAATATTTTTTTTATATTTTCTAAAATAATTATCAATAATTCAAAATAATTTTTTATTAATAATACATCATCCGAATGTAATTTTTTTGTATTATTTTTTATTTCTATTATCAAATTTAACATATCATCTGAATTTGAAATAAAATTATCAGTATTAATTTGTTTTTTTTCTTGGTATTGTTTAATATTATTTATACAACTTTTAATACTAACATTATCATCAAAATCTTCATCCAATTCATTTAAATTTGATATATCAAAATTTAATATTATTTCTTTATTTGTTAATAAATAATCTAGTCCATTTTGTAAAACATCAAATCTATTTGTTTGAATGTGATTTTTAATAAATCCTAATCCAAACATTATTTTAATTGGTAAAATTCTTAATGTATAAGACATATCAATTAATTTAATTATTGTGTCAATATACATATCCATTAAATAATTGTATTTTTCAAATAATGATTGTTCTTCTAAATTAGTATTATTATACATCTTTATTAAATATATAAAAAAACTATTTTTTATATATTGTAAATTAAAAAAAATAATTATTATAAATCTTTATTAGAACCAATCCATTTTGGAATTTGACTTGTATCACCCATAGCAATTCTATTATTAATTTCATCTATTTGATTTTTAAAAAATTCCTTTTCATTTTTTCTTTCCATTTCAGCCAATTGTATCATTTGGTCTTGTCTCTTTTTATCAATTTTATCACCTTCTGGTGCTGTATATATTTCCATATCTTTATCTGGTGGTAAAAATGATTTTGGTAAAGGATTATCTACATTAACATATGCATAACCATCTGAAAGTCCAGACATCTCATTTTGAAGATATCCAAATAATTGATTAACTGGTTTAACTGTTGGTTGAGATTGATTTGGATTATTACCCATATTACCCATATTACCCATATTATTCATATTTAAAGGAACCGCATTAATATTTTTACCTTGTGAATTTATTGGAGGTTGAACTGGGTTAAATGTATTTCTTTTAATTATATTTGTTTTGGGAATATCAAATTGATTTGGAGTTTTGGAAGAAGTTGAATTATTCATTTGGGATGATAATTGAGATATTTGGTTAGATAATTGAGAAAATTGTTGGTTTGTTGAATTTTGATTATAATTATTGTTATTATTATTATTATACATACTTGCCTGACTAGGTGGAATTGGAGGATTTTGATGTTTATATTGGGATGGATTATTTGGATTATTTGTATTAATTTGATTATTTGGAACAATTCCAATATCAGGAATATACAATTCTTCATTTTGCATTCCAAAATTATTATTTTTAGATGATAATTTAATCATATCATCTAACCATTTAACACAATCACTTCCATCAAATTGTTTATTTAAACTGGGTATAATTATGGTAGGTACTCTTTTTAATCCTTGTGCTTTAAATTTATCTTTTTGTCCATCAATACAAATCATTTTAAAATTTTTTAATATATTTGCTTTATGAGCAGTTGTGATAAAAAAATTACACGTTTTACATCCTTCCATATAAAACAATAAATTTGGTTGGGATGATTGTGGTAAATTATTTTTTTTTTCGTGATATTGATTCATAAATTATTTATACTATATAAATTCTAATAGTAAAAAAATATTTAAATATTTTCACATTATTTAACAAAAAATATTATTATTTATTAAATACCAAATAATCATACACATTAAAAAATTCCAATAAATATTTTTTGTCAAATTCTTCTCCAGTCATTCCGATTGATTCAATATTAAATATTAATTTTAATGAAGATTTCATATAAAATAATTGTGAATTAAATTTATACATATAGTATTTATCCTTACTACTATAGAGCAAAATAATATTATCATTAAAATAATCAAATCCATCTACACTAATTTGCAATTGTAATTGCTTATTGATTTCTTTATTTATTTTAAATAATATATATTCTGTTTCTTTTTCTAATTCAAAATCAAAAATTATATTAGATTGAAAAATTTTTTTTTATAAGATGGAATATTTAAATAATTTAATATATTAGTTTCATAATCTATTTTATTATTTGTATTTGATAAAGTTAAATCACTTATTATGTCAAAAAAATTTAACAAATTAGGTATATAATTACGATAATTATTTAAATGTTTTAAATATTCAGGTAAAATACAATAACCGCTAGTAATTAAATCTATTTTTTCTATATAATCCTCAATATTATTTATACCATTAATGTTTATTATAAAATTACCATAATTTCTGAAAATAAACATTGGTATTCCACCAATATTTTGATTTTTATATTGGATAGAATTTTTTAAATTAAATTTTACAATAACAATATCATTATCTGAAAAAATTACATTATGATTTTTAATTTTATAAATTATATTTTTTTTGAAATAATTCGTTAAATTCAAACAAACTGAATCAATTAATTTTAAATCAAAATTTTTTTTCTTTTTAATTAAAATTTTTATTTCATCCAATACATCAAAATATTGTAAAACTAATATTAAATTTATATTTTCAGCCACACTGGCATTTCTAATATTTATACATCTGTTATTATGAATAACAAAATTTATCATAACATCTGGATTTATAACAGTATTCCATTTTACATATGAAATAAGTTCCATTATTTATCCATAATTAACTATTATTATTATTTATCATTTTTTTTAATTTATTCGTAAAAAATTGATAAATATATAAAATATATAAAATAATCAATATATTATTATAATAAATAATTATATAGATGGATTTTGACATTAAAGAAATAAAATACAAAACAGATGCATTTGATTCTTCTTCTTTAGTTTTAAATATATCTGGTAAAGATGCCCATTATAGTATTATTAATTCATTAAGAAAAGTGTGTTTAGATCAGATACCAATATATGCTTTAGATAGAGGTAAAATTAAGATTTTTCGTAATAGTTCTGTTTATGATTGTACTGAAATGGAAGTAAGATTATCACAATTACCAATTAAAAGAATTCCAAATAATGTAATTTATCTTCCTTTAAAATATTATAAAAATGTTAATTTTGCAGACACCAAATTAGAAAAACATCCTGATGATAATACTAATGTTGAATTTTATCTTAATGCTAAAAATACTGGTCCTGAAAAAATAAAATATGTTACAACAGATGATTTAAGAATTAGTTTAAATAATGATATTGTTGAAAATAAAAATATATATAGAGGAAAAGAACCAATTACTTTGATTGAATTAAGAGTTGGGGAAGAGTTTGAATGTTCTATGAAAGGTGTATTAGCAGTAGGAGAATTAAATTCAATTTTTAATGCATCCAATACATTTTATAAACAAATAAAAGAGAATGAAGAATATTTACTAACAATAGAATCAAATGGTCAATTAGATGAATATGAATTATTGTTAAGAGGAATTAGTATTATTATTGAAAAATTAAAAATAATTAAGGAAAATATTGTAAATTTACAATATGAAATGATTGTGACAGAAAATAACTCGATAAATTTAGTAATTAAAAATGAAGATTTTACTTGTGGAGGACCATTAAATTATATTTTACAAGGTATGAAAGAGGTAGAATTTTCAGGTGTATATTCACCTAACTTGATGGAAAAAAATATTGCAATAACTTGTGTAATTAATAAAAAATATAAAATAATTGATGTATTTTCTCAAGCAATAGATAGTACTATTGAATTATATAATAGTATAGAAAAAAAAGTAAAAAAAATATCAAAAAAATAAATGTTTTTTTATAAAATTTTATTATCAATATAATATATTATATTTGTAATATGTACATATCTGAAATTGATGATATATTAGATAAGACATTAGATAAATTTATATATTTATGGGTTCTTGAAAATAAAAATAAAGAAATTGTTGACTATAACAAGTTAATTAAAGAACCCAATTTTGTTAAATTTCAAAAAGAAATTAATTTATTATTAGAATATAGCGTAGGTTTAATATCTGAAAAAGATATTAACAAATTTGTTTCCAAAACGTCAAATATTAATTTAATTAAAAATTTAGTTTTAAAGTATGTTGGATATTATTTATTTTTATTTTTAGGAATAAATTATACAAGTAAAATAGAAACATTCAATAATAACATTATTGAATTTTCTAGAACCCAAGCAAATTATAAACTTAAAATAGAAAATTTTTTTAATACTGAATCTAACTCAAATATTATTAAAGCAACTAACTTAACAAATGAATTTATTGAATATATTGAAAAAATAGTTAGTGGTAAAAAAAAAGATATTCAACAAAATGAAAATATTTCAATAGAATTAAGTGAATTTTTAAAATCATATGGTGAAGATAATTTAAATAAAATTGTTGAACTATATAAAAAAGAATATTCTAAAAACAAAGTCATTATTCAACACAATATTATTAAAATAATAATTTATTTAAATTTGTATAAAGCATCAGAAAAAAAAGAAATATTTAATATAATTGAAACTACTGAAACTTCAAATGGTGAATTTATTTTTATTGATATTGTTGTACCAAAAAGTAGTTTTATTGACTATAATGCAATTGAATCTATTTTAGAACCCTATGAACTTAAAACAAGTGTTCCTGAAACAATTTATGATTTATTAAATGATGATTATTCAGAAAACATTATAGAGGCAAGAAAATATTTCACTGATTTTGATTTAAAAATACAAAAATTATTAGATACACATTTAATAGTACCAATTGTAGATGATTTTTTGTTATATCATAAAGATAGTGAAAAATATGAAAAACAATTAGGTAATACTGGAGATAAGAAAAAAAAAGAGGATACTAAAATTAAATATATTGTCAATAAAATTAATACTGTTAGTGATTACTACAAAAATCCAAGTGAAATTAAAAAATTATTCTATGTTCCTCTCGCTAGTAGAAATGGCGTATTAGTAAATACATATGAAGATTTAAAAATAATTTCCAAAATGAAAAATATAGTTAAAATTGATAATGAGAATATTGATTTATTAAGTGATTTAATCAATTACAGATTATATCCATATATTTCATTTAAAGAATTTAAAACAAATGGCTTTTTCTTTAATCCAAATACAACAACAGATGCAATTAGAAATTGTTCAATTAATGATATTGGAAAAGAAAAATTTGATATTCTTCAAACAAGAATTATATCAGAAAATATGTCAGTAAATATTATTGGATTTGCTATCATAAATACTGCTGATTCAATAGATTGTATTAATGCAAATAATTTTGTAAATATTTCCGATGAAACAAATAATCCTTTACAAACAATGAAAATGTTGTTAGAAAATAAAATTAAAAATTTAAATTTTCCTAATATTAAAGATAAAACTGAACTTAAAAAAAATTATTACTGGTTATTTAATCTTGATAAACAAAATTATTCAGTTCCATATTATGATATTTCTCCAAATATGAATAAAAATGATATAGTTAAAATATTATCAGCATATTTATACGATTGGGTTATGGAATGTGTTATTAATTTAATACGTAAAGATATTACAGAATCACATCCAAAATTAATAACAGATTATATGAATGCTTTTGATTCATTTAAACATAAATTTGAGGATATTAGTAATCAACAATATTCTTCCAATATTAATGAACTCGAATATCTTATTTATTATGTTAAATCTAAAAAAATATCAGATACTTATGATTATAGAGAAGATGAATTCCCTGGATTATATGGTAATGTAATTAAATTACCAATTGTACCAAAAAAACCAAGTCCTCCTATTCCAATCGTTAATATTAAACCAGATTTTAAAGTATTGTCAAAAGCAATAACAAATAATGAATCTGTTATAGATATTGATATGGTAAATGATGTAACAGATACACATGAACATATTAATGCAACATGTCAACATATAATTTCTTGGGATAAAATTGGTGAATTAAAAAAACAAAATGACTTGAGATATTCTGATTTAGTTTATGAATTTATTCAACAATATGTGGAAATTAATCCTGCTCAAGACTTTATTTGTAAAAGTTGTAAATCTTCAATTAATATAAAGCGATATATACAAGATGGGGCTTTTGATAATTCAACACAATCATATGTTACATTTTCTGTTCAAGTTGATACTCCATTAGAAGATTTTCCAGAATACGAAAAATTTAAAACATCAATTAAAAGTTTAGATAAAATAATAGACCGTATTTCATCAATTATTAATTTTCAAGGATTATTTGGTTCATCTTATACAAATAAATCCAAAAGAAAAAATATAATTAAAGATACATTAGATTTAGTATTAAATCATAATGATTATCTTAAAAAAACATCTTATTTATCAAATCGTGATAAAACTACAAAATTATTTGGAATTAATAAAAATATTTCATATTTATATATATTTGAACTTGAAAATAATATCTTTATTTATTCATCAAAAGATAAAGATTACTATAAATCTGTAAAATTTAATAACATCATATCATATATATTAATTCTTTTAATTTTAGAAATAAATGATACACAAATACAATCATTAATTAACGATAAAATTTGTAGTTATTTTATTTATAAAAAAATTGGACATACATTATTTGAAAATATAAACATTATTGTAAATAAATCTAATGATTTAAAACCAATTAAAGATTATCCAATTCTATGTTATTTAATTTATTTAGTTAGTTGTTTTGTTACCAAATATAATTTATGGGCAGATGTCATTTCTACAGAAACAAATGTTATAGATAAAAAAAAGAATTTTTTAATTATTCAAAAATCAGTTATTAATACAACTGTTGAAATATTTAATTCTATTCTTCAAGTTAATGTTGAAGAATTAAAATCTAAAAAAATATATTTATACGAAATATTCCAAAACAAATATTATTTTAAACTTAATGATTTATTTAAAGACTTTAATTTAGTTAGAAAATTAGATAAAATGTATTTATCTGATGGTATGGCTAAACAACAAAAACAAGTTTATATCGATTCATCAAAGTTTGATATTAAACCAGATTTGTCAAATCCATTTAATAATTTTGTATTTGATGATTTATACTTAAAGTACAGTAAAAAATATTGTTTGAAAAGACTTGAATGTCCACATTATGATAGAAAAAAACTTGTTCCTATGAATTTGATTTCTAATTTAACTAATTGTATTGGAGGTGAATTTCATAATTTTAAAGCAAAAGATAAGAATTTAGTTTGTGTTCATTGTAATGAAGTAGCTAATCCAAATAGTTTTATTCCTGATAGTGAAAAGGTTATTGGAGAAAGATATACTATTTTATATTTGAGAAAATTAGCAACAAAATATTGTCAAACAGGACAATTACATCAATTTGAATATAATACTAAAACAAATAATAATATTTGTTCAAATTGTAAATATATTCAAGGTAATCCAATTACTTTTAGTGATAATGAATTATTTAAATTGTATGATACAATAGAATTAAAAATAAAAAATAATAATTTAAAACTTGCTGAAATAATTTCAAAACACAATAATTTAACAATACAAGAATTATCATCAATATCAAATTTATTCAATAAAATCGTTTATAAATATGAAAAATACAATAATGATATATCGAAATCAATTGGAATATTATTAGACCAAATACAAAAATTATTAGGTATTGATATTATAATTAATAATCAGACTTATAATTTATATTCAAATATATATATTATTGATCATGATCACACTGGCGTTAAATTAAGTACCCCAATTATGATATATGAAAATGAGAATAAATTTAGAACTATTGAAAATCATTCACATTATAAAAGAGATGTTATTGTTTATACTATGCAAAAAAATACAAAATACGAATTATTTTATGATTTGGAAGAAAAAATCTTTTTAGGTTACAGGGAAATTAATAAAGAATATAAAGATTCAAAAAATTACAATATTAAAATTAAAATAAATTATTCTTTAAAAAATATGTTGGTATTAATTGGTTTTACTAGACAAAATATCAACATTAAAGATTTTTATCCAGAAATAATTGGTTTAACAAAAGATAATTATGATTTAAAATTTAAAGATTTTAATATGGAAAATTTTTTAAATAAGATTGGAATGAGAAGATTTGAAATCATAAAAAATATGGGTATGGAACTTAAAAAATACATTAATAGATTTAAAAACAATTATAAGATTGATGTAATTACTTTTGAAGCAACATTTTATGATAAACAAAATAAACAAATTACAAATACATATGTTTCTGACTCTGCAAATAATCCAAATGACTTATTATATATGGAATATAAGAAAAAAATTGAACAAAATATTGTGACTGAAAAAATAGATAGTGACAATAAATCAGAAAAATCACAAAAAAATAATAAATCAAATAAAATAATTGGCGGAGATAAAATACATGTTTTTCTCAAATACATTAATTTAATAAATATGTATTTATTATACGATAATATTAAATTAAATAAAAATGATATTCCTAAATTTTCAGAAAAAATTAATTATAACTTGATTTTTAAAAATGATTATTTGTCAAATGTAGTTTTAAATTATATTATTGATGAAATTATTAGATTAATTGATTATAATACTAATAAAAATACCAAAACTAATTTGATACATTTTATAATTGATTTGATTGCTAATATATTTAATTCAACATTTTATGAAGTTTCTAAATTTAATCAAGAATTAAGTTATTTTTACCAAATCCTATATACTTCAGAATTTTATCTTGAAACTCAAAATACAGATTATATGATTGATGCTCTTGATTATTATTCTAATCAAGAAGAAATTAAAAATATTGATACCTTAGATGAAAATCAACGAGAAGAATTAGAAAATCAAATTGAAGATGATAATGAAGAAATGGAAGGGATGGATATGGTAAATGGGGATGATGATATTGAGGGTATTTTTGATCAATTCGCTGAATATGATGGATACGAAATAACAATACCTGAAATTTTAATTTAATAAAAATTTTTAATGTAATCAAAATTTAATTTCTAAATTAAATTTAGATAAATAAGTTAGATGTTGGAAAAAAATATTTTAAACGAATTTGATGTTACTATTGTGTTAGATAATATGGAATATCTAAATCAAAAAATTTTTGTTGAATATATAGTTGATAATAAAAAAAAATCCTATTATAAAATTATTTTTAATTATTCGGATGAAAATTTAATTAATTTAAAAAAATATTTTTCAAATGAATTTGTTGAAGGTGTAAAAGGATTTGGTAAACATATTATTTCTAATGATGTATTTCATTTGATTTTAAATGTGAAAACCAAATCATTTGAATTGATTACTTGGGATAATTCTTTATTTATTAATGGTAAATTAGTTTGTTGAAATTATAAGTCAAGTATAATTTTATTTAAAAATTATTAGTATATAAGTATAAAATATGAAGATAGACTTTGTTTTTATATATGTTAATGGACACGACCCTAAACACATTGAAAAAAAGAATAAATATTTAAAAGAAAAAGATGAAATATATAATGTTAATGCTAGATTTGATGATGTTGAGGAAATAAAATATTCTGTTAATTCTATAATTAAAAATTTAAGTTGGGTTAATAAGATATATATTGTTACTGATAACCAAATACCCCCTGTTAATCCTAAATTAATTAATGATGGTAAGGTTATTATAATAGATCATAAACAAATTATTCCAAAAAAATATCTTCCGACATTTTTTTCCGATGTTATAGAATCTTATTTACATAATATTCCTGGACTAAGTGAAATATTTTTATATGGAAATGATGATTATTTTTGTCTTAGTAAAATGGAAAAAAAGTGATTTTGTTAAAAATGATAAATTAATAATGTATGTTGATTATTATGATATGTTAAAATTAAAAAAAAAATCTAACAATAATGAATATAGAGAAAGATTATATATAACTGGTAAATTACTAAAAGAAAAAAATATTATTACACCTTTTTCGGTGAAATTCGGGACATTTTTATAAAAATATAATTAAATTAATTTAAAGAAATAAAACCATGATAAATTATGAATATGAATTGAAGCCTTACAATAATGATTATTC
>Ga0172363_10001007_pt1 | contig 22271 bp, 14 predicted proteins | sample LakKivs2_kivu2a2_FD_114541 | JGI IMG/M metagenome (GOLD analysis project Ga0172363, IMG submission 114541) | Sediment microbial communities from Lake Kivu, Rwanda - Sediment s2_kivu2a2 | ecosystem: Environmental > Aquatic > Freshwater > Lake > Sediment | place: Rwanda: Western Province, Lake... | reverse complement strand
ATAATATCCAGAATAACTTCTTCTTTCGATAATTTAAGAACTTCCTCCGGCTTGACTTCCGGCATGAAAGGTCTTTCTTTTTCTATCAACGCTGATTTCTTATCCTTTCTGCCTGCAGTTTTCAGCATCAGTTTCAGTTCCAGAACATTCCTGGGCAGAACGATCCGGTAATGGAAGTTATCCACTCTGCTGCCAGGGAAATTTATCTGAGCGTGGATAAATTTATTTTTCACCCGGTAATACTTTATTCTGATATTCCTTGCCTTCAGCTCTTCTTCCAGAGCCTCCAGAGCTGGTTCCACAATGAATTCGCAGAATTGATCAAAGTGGTCCTTAGCCTCCTGCTGGCACTTTTCGATAATCCTCAAATCCTCAAAATACCGGTTCAGCTCGATTTTCCATTTTTCTTCTTCCATAACTGATCTCCATTTTTTTATTATATATCATCACTTTTTATTCATAATTTCAACACCTGGCCTGTATCCGCTGATTCAGATCAGTCGTGCGCCGGCGCCAGCAGAAAAAACCTCAAATCCATAACATTGGTTCCTGTTGGTCCAGTCAACAACAAACCTCCAGTGTCCTGAAAAAAGCTGTAGGAATCATTGTTCTTTAAGAACTCTTCCAGTTCCATGTTCTTTGCTCTTGCCCGGACCAGAGTTTCTGGCACAATCCAGGCACCAGCCGAATCAGTGGGACCATCCCTCCCGTCTGTGGCTAAACTCATGATCAACCAGTCGTATCCAGTGAAATCCTCTTGTCTTCTGGCAATTTCGGCCAGACAGGACAGAACAAACTCAGTATTCCGGCCTCCCTTCCCTCTGCCCTTGACCGTAACTGTAAGCTCCCCTCCAGCCAGAAGACAAAAAGCCCGGCCTTCCAGTTTAACCTTGCTGACAAATTCTCCAAGCCGCCGGATATACTTTCTGGCTGCTTCCTGAGCCTCACCACTATCTTCAGAGGTTAGTATTATTGTTTCCAGACCGAGCTCTCTCAGTTTCCCCTTAGCGGCATAGAGAGCTTTCAGATTATCTCCTATGATTAAAGACTTTATATTTTTCAGAGCTTTGTCGCCCTTTTTGACCGTTTCTTCCCGCCTGCCTTGTTCTCCTTCTTTCAGAACCGTCCTGACTGATTCTGGACAGACCTCCATGATTCCAGCCCGATTCAAAACCTTAAGAGCCTGGCTAAAGGTTGAAGAATCCCACCAGGTCGGCCCCGAGGCTATATTTTCCAGGTCATTACCAGTGACATCAGACACTACGAGGTTTATGACTCGTGCGGGCCAGGCCGCTTTAGCCAGACGGCCTCCTTTTATTTTCGACAGGTGCTTACGCACAGTGTTAAGCTCTTTTATATCAGCGCCGGCCTTGAGCAGTAAATCAGTCGTTAATCTCTTATCCTCAAGGCTCAGGCCCTCCTCAGGCAAACACAGATGAGCTGAGCCGCCGCCAGAAATCAGCACGAACAGAAGGTCTTTTTCCCCGCAGGAAAGAGCCAGCTCATAAGCTTTTTCCCCTGCTTTCAGGCTCCAGCTATCAGGCAGAGGATGGCTGGCTGGATAGAGTGAAAGTTTGCCTTTAATTTTATATTCCTGACTTCCAGTGACAACTCCGGCCTGAAGATAATCCTCAATAAAAGGAAGAAAATTCTCAGCCAGCGCTTCACCGGCTTTACCAAAGCTTATCAAATACACCCTTTCAAAAGCCTTCAGGTCAACTCTTTCTCCACCAACAAAAAGATTCTGGTCCTCCCGGCAGACGTTTTCCTCAATAAGGCGTTTCGGTTTAACTGAAGAGAGCGCAATCCGGGCGGCCAGCTCAGCTATTTCTTTAAGATTCATTTTATTCAGTATAGCCCCTTTATCAAAAAGATGCTTCTTTTACTTTTATCTTCATTATGATAAATATTATCAGGGTCAGAGGAATGCACTTATCTGACATAGACTGCCGCTTGGCCTCTCTGGCAAATCATGCGGGCCGGACACTTATTCTCAGCCTGGCTGCTTTTTCCGTTTTTATTTTATTAAATAATCCGCTCTCGTCCCAAGAACAAGCCTCTGCAGTTTCTGATATAGAAAAAAGACTCTCTCAAATAGACCAGCAAATTACCCAGCTCAAATCGCGCCTGCAAGAGGAAGAAAAAAGAGAAAAATCCTTGATATCTTCTCTGGAAAAAATCAGGCTTAACAAAAAAGTCCTTCAAAACGAAATAGAGGCGCTGAATCTAAGACGCTCGATGGTTATTCGCCGCCTGAATGAGCTAAACCGGGACATCCTGGCCACCCGGCTTACGCTCCAGAAAGAAAAAGAAGCAGTAGAAAAAACACTTTTGACGCTTTACAAGTTTGGTCGGCTCGACTTCATGCATTTTTTTCTTAAAGCTAATAACCTCGAGACTTTCCTCCGCGAAAGTAAGAATCTGACCTTTCTTGCTCGCTATCAGGGAGATACGGTCAACAGTTACCTGAACACCCTGGGCCGGCTCCAGAACCTGGAGGGAGACCTTAAGAAGAAAATGGCTGAAGCTGATTCCCTTTTAAAACAGGCTCAGGAAAATCAGGTCAGCCTTTCACAGGAGGAGAAAAAAAACCAGGAATTGCTGGCAGATATCAAGAAAAAAAAGGACAGCTACGAGCAGATGATGGTAGAGCTGCGGGAAAGTGCAGAACAACTCCAGCAGCTCCTGAAGCGATTACAGAGTCAGGAGATTTCTCTTCCTTCTCCCTTTATTCCCATGAACGAACGCAAAGGAAAACTTCCCTGGCCAATTAAAGGCAAAATCATTACCCGCTTCGGCCCCGAAAGGCATCCAAAGTTCAACACCGTGACCGTGAATAACGGGATTGAGATTTCTCCTACGGGAAATGAAAAAACCATAAAAGCTGTTCATGGTGGCCGGGTCGTTTTCGCAGATTATTTTCAGGGATATGGTAATCTGATCATCATCGACCATGGACTTTTCTATTACACCCTGTATGGTCACTGTTCAAGTTTTCTGGTCCGGAGGGGAGATTTAGTCCAGAGAGGCCAGCCTGTCGCGTTAGTCGGCGATTCTGATTCACTCAAGGGAGAATGTCTCTATTTCGAAATCCGTCACCGGGCTCGCGCCGTCGATCCCTTGTCATGGCTCACCAGAAGATGATAGAATTTATATCGAAAATGAAAAGCAATAGACTCAATATCTATCTTTTGGTAATTATCCTTGGCTTGAGTGCGTTGCTCCTTCTTGATAAAAGGTTCTTGCCGGGGAAAAGCCACCTGCCTCCGCGCGACTCCAGCAGCGCCGGGTTGATCGGCACAGTGATGCATTTGATCAAGCAGGATTATCTGGAAGAGCCCAATCCGGTCAGGACTACCGAGGGTGCCTTCAAAGGACTGGTAAATTCGCTCGACCCGCTCAGTGCTTATCTCGATCAAAACCTGGCTCAAAAGTATCTAACCCAAAAATCTCCTGCATCAAGCGCAGGTCTTATCCTCTACAAAAAATACGGCCTTTTCCCTGTAGTGGCAGCTGTGGTGCAGAACTCGCCCGCGGCTAAAGCCGGGCTTAAAGTTGGAGACAACATCAGCAGCATCAATGATCGCAATACCCTGAACATGAGTCTGCTTGAAGTCAATCTTTTGCTCGAGTCCGATCAGGGAAAAAATACACAGCCAGTTAAGTTGAGAGTGGTCAGAGGAAATGAAACCTTAGAATTTCAGGTTGAGCCGAATTTCAGCCCGGACCGATCTTTGAAGGTAAAGAAAGAAAAGTCAGGACTTCTAATCCTAAAGCCATCAACCATCTACCCTGAGCTATCTCGAGAGATCAAAAAATCACTTTCAGCCAGCATATACCAGGGAGTCAGCAAACTCGGAGCGGTGGTGCTGGACCTCAGGGACTGTTCTCAAGGAGAATATGAAGAAGCCCGCAAGATTATCAATCTCTTTCTTAAAGCGGATGAAGCCGGTTATTTTGATAAAAGAGGAGAGAAAGAGTCTCTGTCCTGTTCTGAACCTTCAGTTTTTCCCGAGCAAAAGCTTTTCATCTGGGTTAATCAGGCCACCTTCGGGCCGGCAGAGCTCATTGCCGGTGTTTTACAGGAATTCAAGAGAGGCCAAACTATCGGAATCGAGACTCCTGGATTGGTCGGAAAGCATGAGCAGTTTCCGCTATCTGACGGCAGCCTGGTCGTCTTGACGACCGCGGTTTTCCGACTCAAATCAGGAGAAAAGCTCTGGGACAAAAGCGTTCCCTTAGAAGCTAAACTAACCTATTCAGAAAATATGGACCAGATCTACCTGGATAAGACCAGAAGCTTGCTTAAAAGTGTTGATTAATGCGTCTCAGTATAAAAACTCCAAAAGAATTATTGAACCCGAAGGATCCGCTTGGCGTCCTGACTCTGGTTCTGACGCTTGTAGCTTTAAGTTCAACCTTCTTACTTGATTATCTAAACTTTCGTCAGAACAAAACTTCATATTTTCCGTGGAGTGTTTCAAGCTCGGGTTTGAGGGCAGGCAATAATATCGCCGGGAAACAAAAACCGGAGTCCCGACTCGCTGAATTCATCAATCAGACTTTGAAAGAGTCAGGTCTGGCTGAAGAAAGCATAACAAAAGAAAGAACTGAAGAAGAACTTGTTTACTTTTCGGTCAAGACCTCAGAACCAGAATACAAGAGAATAAAAGAGAAACTCCGTTCTGGCCTAAAAAAGCAAGGTATAAGAACAAGGATAAAGGAAGAAAAATCCCAAACAGGCGAAATTATCGCCTCAATGGAGATGAGACAACAGGCAAGAACCTCAGGCTGGGTTATCTTCCGGTATGCTCAAGATCTATCTTTGAGAAGGGTTGAAAAGAAAGAGCCGGTCCGGAAAGTAGCCATAGTCATTGACGACATGGGTGTTGACCTGAAAATACTTCAGGAATTGATCAGCCTCAAAACTCCCCTGACTGTGGCCGTTTTGCCTGATACACTCCATGCCCGGGAGACATCTGAGCTCGCGTCAAAAAACGGCCTGGAAGTCATCATTCATCTGCCACTCGAAGCCTTCAACGAACAGCCGGGCTCAGCCGGCGCAGAAGGCTTGATAAAGACCTCGATGAGTTATCAGGATGTCTGGTCCATCCTGGAAAAAGACTATGAACGGGTTCCGGAGGCCAGAGGTTTGAACAACCACATGGGCTCTAAGGCTACGGCCGACGAACAGTTGATGGAAATCATCATGACCTTCCTTAAAGAGAAGAATCTATTCTTTCTCGACAGCAGAACCAGCAATCGTTCTATCGCTTATGACCTTGCCATCAAGAAAAAAATCCCCGCTGCTTCAAGACAGGTCTTCCTCGACGCTGATGAAGACAGGAGCAAAATAAAAGACCGGCTATCAGAGCTTTTCTATTATGCCCGAAAAAACGGTCAGGCGGTCGGCATAGGACATCCCTACCCTGAGACCGTTCAGGTTTTAAAAACCTACCTGCCCCAGGCTGAGCAGTACGGCATAAAGCTGGTGACGGTTTCTTCTATTATCAAGAAATAAAACCCGGCGCAGACAGTATGTGCAGGCATGAAGATAATTGAATTCTTTTAATAAGCATCTTTTCTGCTATACTATCTATAAAAGTCTGCCTGGAGGAAAAATGAAAAAATTAATCATGCCGGTATTATTGATAGGCGTCGTAGCTTCAATCCTATCTTTGCCATCCTGTAAATCTATCTCGACGGAAGAACTTAAGAATTCCATGGAAATCACTGATGTCGAAACCAAATGGGTCAGCAAAGAGTACCGGGCCTGGCCGCCAAAGCTCATCCTTGTTCCGGTTATATCTTTCCGGGTCAGAAACCTTAGCGATAAGCCGTTGACTTACGTGAATTTTAACGCCATCTTTAAGTTTAAAGGCGAGGCAAAGAATCTTGGCGACAATTTTCTGGCTGCCATAAGAAAAAAACCGGTCATGCCTGGGGAAAAAAGTCAGGTTATAACTCTAAAGAGTAATTACGGAGTCGAAGGCAAGACTCTGCAATCGTTTGAAAACAATCCTTACTGGAAGACGGTGGTCGTTCAGCTCTTCGCCAGATCCTTTGGCTCGCAGTTTGTTCTGCTTGGTGAATGGGACGTCTCCAAGACGATTGATTTTAAAGAAGATCAGGTTACACCCGTAGTCCAGCAAAAGGAAGAGCCTAAAAAATAGGAACAAGAATTTCAGATTTCCCATGGTGAAAGGATGAGAAAGATGGATTTTATCTTACCCGGACACCTTTTCCTCACCCGGGGCAGAGGACAGCATCAACAAAAACTCGTCAGTTTCGAACTGGCGCTCAGGGATGCGGGCATTTCTCCTTTTAACCTGGTACGGGTTTCCAGCATTTTCCCTCCCGGTTGTCAGCTTATAAGTCGGACAGAGGGTTTAAAGAGATTGAAGCCCGGTCAAATAGTTTTTTTAGTGATGAGTGAAAACTCTACTAACGAAGCACATCGGCAGATATCAGCCGCTATCGGCCTGGCCATTCCTGAGGATAACGGGCAGTATGGATACCTGGCCGAACACGAAGGCTTTGGTGAAACCGAAAGAGAAGCCAGTGCCCAGGCTGAAGAACTGGCGGCCGAGATGCTGGCGACTAAATTAGGCCGGACCTATTCCAGGAAAAATTTCAGCCACGGGAGAGAAAATTATTATCGGATTTCTGATAAATTGACAGTTAAAACCAGGAGCATATCTCAGATTGCCAGTGGTTCCAAGGGATTATGGACTACCACTCTGGCTGCTGCTGTTTTCGTAGTTTGAGAATTTTGCTGTCAGACCAGATTCCTGGTTTTTTTATAAACCTAAAGGATTCGGCTTCAATATCTTAATGTAGCTTTCTTCTTTAAGTTTCTTCAGATACTCTTCTATCTTTTTCTGACGCTTTTGCTGGAAAAGCTTCTCTTCAATATCCTTCCTGGCCTCATCAAAAGTCTTCTGGTAGCTTTCTTTTTTCTCTTCCAGTTTTACCAGATACAATCCATTTCTGGCTTCAATCCAGTTGGATATCTCACCAACCTTGAGCTTCTCCACGGCTTGTTCAATGTTCTTTTCCAGTTCGCCTTTTTTGAAAAAGCCCAGATCGCCACCATTGTCCTTTGGCCCCTCTGAATAATCAGCTACCAGGTTTTCAAACTGAAGACCATTTTTAATTTTTTCAGAAACTTCATTTCTTTTTCCCTCTAATAGATAAGCCGGGTTAGTGGCCGCCGACAGATAGATGGCTTTTATCCTGTATTCGGGCGGGACAACAAACTCCTGGGGCTTCTGCTTATAATACTGAACGATTTCAGAATCATCAAGGACAATGGTTCTTTCCACCTCAGTATATATGACGGCCTGCCTCATCATATTTTCTTCGAGCTGCACCACCCACTGGTCATAATCAACACCCTGGTCACGCATGGCTCTGAGAAGGTCTTCATCTGATTCTATATTGTTTTGCTTTTTTATCTGCTCAATGGCTGCCTTAACCTGCTCTTTGACATTCAGACCTTTTTCTTTTGCCTGCTGGAGCAAAAGAAGGTCGGTAATCATCATGTCCATTAAGCTGTCTTTCAGGCGCTCATACTCTCTGAAATATTCGTCTCCCTTCAACTGAGCCCGCAACATCTGGACAGTGATATTAAACTGTTCTTTATATTGCGAAAGAGTAATAACATCTCCGTTGACGATAGCTACAATTTCTTCCACCACGTCAGCTGAGGACAGCGCAAGAACAAAAATCAGAATCAACGCCAGGTAGACAATTTTTTTCTTAATCATTACTTTCCTCTTCATACTTAAAGGGCAAGTTTTCTGGATAAACCTCCCAGTGATAGGTAGTCTTAAGCTCTTCAATTTCCTTAGCCACAATATCTTTAACTCGGATTTCCAACAAAAGGTTTCTTATCTTAGGAGCCGCCTCGTCGAGCTCGAGAAGAGCTGGCTCGTATTTTTTATCAAGACGAAAAATGTGGAAACCATAGGGCGATTCAAACACTCTGGATAATTTACCTTCTTCCAGAGAAAAAATTATCTTCTCCATATCATAGGGCAAATCTCCAGGTTTGAAGACGCCCATCACCCCGCCTTTGTAGGCATCTGGAGCTTCAGAAAAGTCTCGGGCAGCCTGACGGAACTCCTCTTCGCCAGCTCTCGCCAGTTTTTCCCGAAGCTTAACAGCCATATCGCTGGACTTGGTCAAAATTTGACTGACCCTTACTCTTTCGGGCACCAGAAAATCCTTTTTATGCTCCTGGTAATAGCGGTCAATTTCTTCATCAGGAACGACAATGTCCTTGACTTTCTCAAATTTATATTTTTCCATGAGAAGACTATCGTTCAGGCTCTCATCCCGGGCCAGTTTCTCAGAAAGACCTTCTTCGACTGGATAATATCTCAGCATCCGGCGGAGAAAAGCTGTTTTTTCATCTTCACTCAGTTCCAGACCCTGTTTCTTAGCTGAATACAGAATCAATCTGTCTTTAATAAACTGGTTAAAAAGCTCGGCCAGGGTACTTTCCGCAAGTTGCTCCTGATCCGGGTTCAATGTTCTGACATAACTTTCAAAATCTGCCAGAGTGTAAGTTGTTTCTTCAACCCGGAACACAGGCAGATTAACCTTTTGCTGTTCCTGGTGGCTTTTTTCTCTCTTTCTGAGATACTGATAACTGAGAAAAAGACCGACAGCCAAGACAACCAGAAGAATAAAGGCGACCGGAAGCTTTTTTCTCATTGATTTTCTCAATTGATTATAGTATACGCGCTAAGTTCCTTCAAGATAAGTAAAGTCTCCCGAAGAAAAGACTGCTCGCTTTCAGCTCTAAAGTTAAGAGTCATGACCCCTAAAGGGGAAAAGCTGCCAGAGTAGCTCCAGAGCAAGTCCTGAACACCAGCCAAGAGAAAATTGACCTCTGGCGGGAATTTGATAAGTAGCCTGTTTCCACTCCGGTCGAGCGATTTCACTCTGATTTTCTGAGCATAGAACTTGATCTGAGCATAATAGAAAAGATTCTCAACACCTGGAGGCAACGGCCCATAGCGGTCCTCTACTTCCTCTCTTATCCTCAGGGCTTCATCAGCCTCATCCAGGCTTGAGAGGCGTTTATAAAGATTTAGCCTGAGATTCACCTGAGGCAAGTATTCTTCTGGAATCCGAAAATCAATCTTAAGATTTATCTCACACTTAACTTCTTCAACCTTTTCGCCTTTTTGCTCCTTGATGGCCAGATCAAGAAGTTGCATAAAATATTCATAGCCCACAGCTTCAATGAATCCATGTTGCTTGTGACCGAGTATGTTACCCGCGCCTCTGATCTCCAGGTCTCGAGCCGCCAGACGAAATCCTGAGCCGAGTTCACTGAATTCTTTAAGAGCCTTAAGACGTTCCCGGGCATCTGGACTGAGCTCTATCAGGGGAGGTACCAGGAAATAAGCGTAAGCCTGCCTGGAGGAACGTCCGACCCGGCCCCGAAGCTGATAGAGCTGAGCCAGGCCGTACAGGTCAGCCCGGTCAACGATTAAGGTGTTGACCAGCGGAATATCGATCCCGTTCTCAATGATGGTTGTTGAAACCAGGACATTATATTTATTATTGATAAAATCAAGCATTCTTGTCTCAAGTTCTGTGCCCCTCATTCTTCCGTGGATGATTACAACCTTAGCCTGGGGCACGAGCTTCTCGACCATCCCGGCAACGCTGCCGATATCTTCAATCCGGTTGTGGATGTAATACACCTGACCCTGGCGGTCGAGTTCCTGCTTCATGGCTGAAGCAATCAACCTGGCATTAAAAGGCGCCACCACCGTATGCACGGCCAGCCTGTCCCGGGGAGGGGTTTCAATTAAACTGATATCACGAAGTCCGCTCAAGGCCAGATTCAGAGTCCTGGGAATTGGTGTCGCAGTTAGAGTCAGAACATCAATGTTGGTCTTAAGCTGCTTGATTCTTTCCTTATGGCTGACTCCAAACCTCTGTTCTTCATCAATGATCAGCAGACCAAGGTCATGAAACTCTACATCCCCTGACAGGAGCCTGTGGGTGCCTATGATGATATCAACATAGCCTTTTTTCAATTCCTCAACGATTTTTTTCTGCTTATTCTTTGATTGCAGCCTGGTCAAAGCTTCTATCCTGACCGGAAAAAGCAACATCCGGTTGCGAAAAGTATTAAGATGCTGAGCAGCCAGCACAGTGGTCGGGCACAGAACGGCCACCTGCTTGCCATCCATCACTGCCTTAAAAGCTGCTCTCATCGCCACCTCGGTCTTTCCGTAACCAACGTCCCCGCAGAGAAGTCTATCCATGGGCTGAAATGATTCCATATCTCTCTTTATTTCTTCAATAGACCTGAGTTGATCATCAGTTGCTTCATAAAAGAACATTTTCTCAAATTCTCTTTCCCATTGACCTTCCGGACTGAAAACAATGCCCTGAACGCTCTTCCTCCGGGCATAGAGATCCAGCAAATCATGTGCGATTTCTTCTACCGCCTTCTTGACCCTGACTTTCGTCCTGGTCCAGGTCTGAGTGCCGAGCTTGTCCAGGCGGGGCGGGCCCCCGGCTGAACTGGAAAACTTCTGAACAAAATTCAAGTCTTCAACAGGAACCAGCAGTCGATCATCATCGCGGTAGATAATCTCGATAAAATCATGACCGCGGCCATCGATGTCGAGTTTTTTTAGACCGTTGAAATGCCCTACCCCATAATCAGTGTGAACCACATAATCACCTTGCCTCAGATCCTGAAATTGTGAGAAGAAAAGCTTTCGCGGGATACGGCTGACGATAACTTTTTCCTCTGTAAAAATATCTCTTTCGGCAAAGATAAATATTTTCTGCCGGGGGTAACTGAAGCCGCGCTCCAGGCTCCCCTCGACCAGGTTGATCTCCGGTCCGCGCGGTTTTTCTTTTACCTCAGAAAGATTTTTGATTTCGATTTCACTTTCCCGAAGTAGCGCACCCAGACGCTCTTTTTTTCCCGGTTTGGACAGGAAAACATAGCAAAGGTCTCTTTCTTCCTGTCTTTTTTTCAGGTACTGCAGGAAAAAAGGAATCTTGTTGTCAAACCTGGGAACGGATTGAAAACCAAAATCCACTCGTAGACGCCCATCATCTTCACTGAATTCTTGTATGAAAAGAGCCCTTTTCAGTATTTCCTCAGCCGCTTCCGGCGGAAAGATTTCTTCTGGAGAAAGGCAGAAGAAACCCTTAGCGATTTGTTCCTCATAGACTTCTTGCCATTCTTCAATCTGTTCCCGCCACTCTTTTTCCACCTGCTCTTTTTGCTCGATCACAAAAAGCGGGTTTTCAAGATAGTCGGTCAGAGACCCAAAATGCTCCTTAACAACGAGAGCTGAGTAGACAAAAGAAGGAAAAGTTTCTCCCTGACGCAGTAGTTCAACTTTCTTTTCCAGATCCCGGCTCGAGGCATTTCTGCTTTTTGCTCGCCTGTAAAATTTTTCAACAAAGTCGGGACTGCCCGGATATTCCCGAAGTGAAGGCACGATGACTGAATCAAGCTTCCGGATAGACCTCTGAGTGGAAGGGTTAAATTCTCTTATTGAAACTACGCGGTTTTCTGAAAATTCGATGCGGAAAGGATTTTCGCTCCACACAGAGTAGATGTCCACAATCCCTCCCCGGAAAGCATACTCCCCGGATAAAGCCACCAGCTCTTCCTTAGCATAGCCGTAATCCTGAAGTCCCTTAAGCAGACCGTTGCGGTCGTGGACGTCACCGGAATTAATTCTCGTGAATGACTTAGCCAGATCTTCATGGCCTGGCACCGGCTTTAGCCAACCCGCCAGGCTGGCAAAAATAAGCGGCTGGTGACGGTGATACAAGCTGTAAAGAACTTTCATCCTGGAAGCAATGGCTTCAAGCGGGGCCGGGACCTCAAGATAAGGGTCGGAACTGATGGCAGGAAGAATCTGGATCTCGCGTTCAGTTTCCAGAAGGCGCTGAAGATTTTCCGTCTCATTTTTTATATCGTGAAGTGTCCAGGAAGAAGGTCCGATGACCACTATCGGTCTGGAGACTCTGCTCGAAAGCAAAGCATAGAAGTACGCTCTGGCTTCGGGAATCAAGCCAGAAAGACTCAGGCAGTCTTCACCGCTTTCGAGCTTTTCCACCAGCAGCCTGAATTCAGGCAGCTCTAAAAGGAATTCCAGACTCACAGGAATATTTTAGATTAGACAGGGTCAGAGGTCTATCCTCTGACCCCGGTTTCAAGAATTTATCTTAAAGCCTTGCTCCCTGAAAAGCAGGAGGCTCAGGCATCCTGGCTAAATCCGGCACCAGTAGGAAACTTTGACAGGCACTCCGTCCTATGTCTCCCGTAGTGACCAGGATCATCCCGCAATTAGTTGAGCATTATAAATTACGAAGAACGAGGTGATAAGGTTCACGGGGACCTTTTGGATTTTAAGATTTCTGCTATTCAGTCTTCCTTAACCCGGCCAACTTCAAATAAAGGCTCGCCCGCATTACAGGGAGGAGTGCCAATTATGTAAAGTAGCATCCCGGTAAAAGGAGACCGAACCTGTTCCAGCACTTTGCCCGTATAATCAGTAATAACGCCAACAACCTCGCCTTGCTTAACATAATCACCCATTCCTGCCTCAGGATAGAAAAGCCCATCATGTGCGGAATAAATTACTTCGTATTTTTCAATCCAGACCGGGTCAGGATTCAATTCAGGATTCCCGGGAAGCATCCTGAAATATTTCATAACATTGAGCACGCCCCGGATGTTTTTGTCAATAGCTTCTTCATCTACCCGACCGAGATAGCCGGATTCAGTGGTTATGGCAGGCTTTCCCGTGACAATTGCCGTATTACCAAGGTATTTTGAGTTTTTGATCTCCTGCGAGCGCGTATCATCGATGATGATATGCTTGAGGCCGAAAGTCAGGGCCATCTCCCGGCTGATGGCATCGAGCTCCCTCTTTCCACTCAGCATCCAGTAGGTGTAGGGAATCAGGGCTTCGTTGCCGTCTCCACAATGAAGGTCGAGCAAGGCATCAACTCTTTTTACGACCTCTTCTGTCAACACCTCTGCAATTCTGTAGCTCTGAGTGCCATTCTTATCACCGGGGAAAACCCGGTTAAGGTTTTTCCAGTCGTAAGGATTGTAATAAATAATCCGTTTCTGGAAGGCCGGAAGATTGGCAATGTGGACCAGAATCAGGGTGCCCGATAGTTCTTTCGGGTCTATTAATTTCTTTATACGGTAAAGAGCCAGGATCGGCGGATATTCATAAGGATGCACGCCAGCTACGGCCGCCAAAATCTTACCGGGTTTAACTCCGTTGATAATCGTGACCGGGATTCTGGTCGCGGGGTCGACGCCAGCCGGCACCTCCAGAAAACCGCTAATCATCTCCCCGGCTCGGGCGGTTATCCCGCCTGTTGAAAACGGCTGATTTTGAGCAGTTGCTTCCGTGGAATAAACTGAATTCGAAATCAATAATGCGGTTATTATAACCGTAACATTGAAAACAAGCGCGGGTGTTTTTTTCATCTTGCCTCCTTTCTGGCCTAACCGCCTTCTTGATTACTGCCGCTGACGGGCAAAATGCCTCTGACTTTGTTTATTCTATCATAAATTCGAAGTCCGCTTCTGACCATATTCAGCTTCTAACTGATTGAATCTCTTATGCCCCTCTTTCGGAGAAAAAACCGAACCCTCTCTTAATTTTTTCTTGCTAATCTGGCGATAACTCTATATCCTGGAAAGCTTTTCTTATATCCCTGTACTCAGGTCATCTCTTTTTCGATTCTTATTCTCTGGCCGTTGGCCAGAAGGCACTCAAAGATTTCTTCAGTCTGACCGGTGAGTTTATCCCGGACTCTTTTAGCGGAGATGACTTTGACCACCTCTATGCGTTTGTCTCCTTCATAAACGGCTACAGGTCTTTCTTCTCCCCGAAAACCTGCGTAATATTCAATCCGGTCGAATTTCATATTAAGCCCTCTTGTTCTCCATAATACACTCCTTCTCATTTTTATCATAGCAATTCAAAAACTATCTTCTACACAGTCCGGATCACAATCAATTCTTGAACTCTCATAATTGATGAGCAGCCTGATTTTCCCAACAGGATCATCGATTTACAGAAATCTGTCGATGCTAATGACCGTAGCTCGTTCTGCTACTCCTCGCCGGCCGCGATTTTGATTCTTAATCATATCCTTGTTTATTTTCATATCGAATCGTCAAAAAAATTTTAAACTTTTTCGGAAAAAAAATTTCTTGACATTTTCCCCTAATAATCTTACTGATAAAATCAGATATTAAATTGCTGAAGACAAGCTTTTCCCTTCTATAAAGGGGAAGGATTATAAATGTTTCAAGAAAGGAGGTTTTTCATGCACAGGCTAATGAGACATTTCATTTTCTGCCTGCTCCTGGTAATGCTGATTGTCTCATCCGGTCTGGCTCAACGGCAGACCGGTTCAATTGCCGGATTTATCGTTGACGACCAGAAGAATCCTCTTCCTGGGGTGACAGTCACGCTATCAGGACCCGCCATCATGGGTACTCAGACTTTCGTAACAACGGAAACGGGGGCTTTCCGTTTCATTGCCCTGCCGCCTGGAAAAGACTTCCAGCTAACATCTGCACTCAACGGTTTTAAAACTGTAGTTCGTGCTGGACTGGTCGTCAATGTCGGTCAAACGACTACTGTTGAGCTGATTATGGAGCCGTCCGCAGTTTCCGAAGAAATCACGGTTACAGCAGCGTCTCCTGTTATCGACATTCAAGCCAGTAAGACCAAAGTCACTTATAGCACTGAGTTTTTATTAAGTCTCCCTGTAAGAAGAGACCTTTATGACTTGCAGAATTCCATTCCAGGCGCTATTTCTGAAGGACGTGATTATCGCCGGATGTCTTCCATTCTTGGCGGAACACTGAGGGATCAGCTCTATGCGGTTGACGGCGTGCCCATGAACGACCCGGCAACCAATTATGTCATGACCAACATCAACTTTGACATCTACGAAGAAGTGGAATTTGAAACTGCCGGTCATCCAGCCGAGGTCGGCCAGGTTCAGTCAACTTATATCAACGTCGTCACCAAGAGCGGCGGCAACAAATTCAGCGGTTCTTTTGTAACCTACTACACGAGCGACTCCTTTGCTCAGGACCTCTGGTCTCCTGATCAACTCGCTGCGATGGGTGCTAATCCCCCGGAAAGATACTCAAAATACACTGATTTGTCCTTTAACTTCGGCGGCCCGATCATCAAGGACAGGATCTGGTTTTTTCTCGATGGACGCCGCTACGTCTATAAACAGTTGAACCGCTTTAATCCAGAAGGGAGAATGGCTGCCCTGGGAATTGAAAGCCCTCACTATGACCTTAATCACCAGGAATGGATGGGATTCTTTAAGTTGACTTTTCAGATTACGCCCAAGATCAAATATACGGGCATGCTCCACTACAACCACATCTACGAACCCATCTATGAGAATAGTTTCGGTGCGGACGCCTCATTGGATTATACCCGGATCTATGACCATGAAAACACATACACGACTAACCAGCAGATCAACTGGCTGCTTGATCAGAATACGTTCCTTGATATCCGGTTCGGATATGTCCGGCGCTTCTTTCCGCTGCATTCCAGAAACGAAGGACAATATACCTATTATGACAATACTCAAAGAGTGTACTGGGGAACAGCTGGTTACAATGACGAATACGTCCGAAAAAAGATGCTGGCTTCTGCCTCACTCACCAGGTTTCAGGACGACTTACTTGGAGCCAATCATGAATTCAAGGCCGGTATCGAGTTTGAGCAGGACGAATATCACAGAGACTGGTGGCGGGCGAACCCCTATTATTCTTATTGGAATAACTATGCCACGGGTAATCCATATTATTACAGCACCGGCAGCCGTCAGGGCAGGCTCAGAATTAGAATCTGCCCCGATACTAAAGGTCAATGGGATGTTCAGGATCACACTCGTCGCTTTTCAGGATATATTCAGGACAGTGCTCAATTTAAGAAACTGACTGTTAATCTTGGACTGCGTTTTGACCACTCCTATCAGTATGAGCCGCCACAGGGCCGGCCTGAACTTAGGTATGATTATCCTGCTCCTCTCTTGAACCCTGTCTATATGGAAGACCCGGACTACGACCCCAATATACTTCTTTTAGCTTTAATAGATCAGATCCATACAAACTACGGCATTTCTCCCTGGGATGAGCTTTATCTCACTGAAACCAAGAGAGTGGTGACTTTTTCGACATTTTCTCCGCGTATCGGAATAGTTTATGACATTTTTGGCAATGGCAAGACTGCTTTCAAGGCCTCTTTCAGCAGATATTATGAGCCGGTCTGGGCAGCCAAGTATAATGGTGCCCAAATCTTTGGAGCCAGCAGTTTCGATTTTCGCTGGAACGACCTTAACGCCAATAGATTCATGGACCTTCCTCCTGATGACTCTTACGCTTTGAGCTCATATCAAGAGCAGGATCCTGCTTTCAACTATTATATTTCTGACCTAAGGTGCCCTTATACTAACGAGTTCACGGTGGGCGTTGATCAGCAGATCATCAAGGATTTCCGGCTCGGTTTCCAGTTCATGTACAAAATAAATAAGAACATAGTTGAGGATGTTGATATGTATAACGGCTACGACTCGAGCCTAACTGATGACACGGGTCTGGTCTGGCTGCCTTTTGACGCTACTGACCCGGGTTCAGACGCAACCTTTGGCACAGGTGATGACCAGGTAATAAGAGTCTATGGACTGAGGGCCGATAGACCTGTTCCCGTCTACCATGGCGTAAATCCGCCTGAAGCCAAACGGAGATACTGGGCAACCACGCTGACTTTTGATAAGAGGATGAGCAATCGCTGGCAGCTTCAGGGTTCAATCCTCTACAGCAGTTTTAAAGGAAACGTTGACCCGGGTTATTCAGCCACCGAAGGTGAATCTACTGCCTTTGACAATCCCAATAGACTGATATACATGTGGGGTTCTACAGATTATGACCGTCCATTGCAGATAAAGATGATGGGGACATATATAGCTCCCTATGACATCATTATCAGTGCTTATCTGCAGTATATGAGCGGGACTCCCTGGGCCCGGACTTTTGAGCGGGTCTACTTCCCCTCCGGATTTGGTGCTCAAACCACTTATGTTGGAGATATTTATACCGAGCCCAGCGGTTCAAAAAGGAATCCACCTTACACCAATGTCGACCTGAGAGTCGAAAAGGAATTAAAAATCCGCAATTGGGCAAAATTCAACCTCTATATCGATATCATAAACGCATTCGCCCGCAGCGGAATCAACATAAACCAGAACCCTTACGCTCGCCTCTACTCATACGAAACTCCGCCTCGCCAGACACTGAGCACAACTTATAAACAGATCACCAGCGTATACGGTGTCCGGGCGGTGCGTTTAGGCGCCCGCATTTCTTTCTGAGATATCAAGCTGTAGGAGCAAGGGGGCCCGAAAGGCCCCCTTTTTCTAAGCGAATAGCTTCAGGGTGAGAAAAACGCAAAGCCCGAAAAAATACAAAGTCCAATTAATCACGTTCCTTCTGTTGCTGGCTGCAATATTCCATTTTTCCCTGCCTGGTCCTGTAGCAGCTGATGAATGCACCACCGCTGTTATCTCCGGAACAGCTACCATAGATGGAAGGCCACTGCTCTGGAAGAATCGTGATACTGATGAGCAGAATAATAAGCTGATTTTTCTGACCGAAGGCCCGTTTCTGGCCGTAGGTCTGGCTGATGTCACATCTCTTAGCTCGGTCTGGATGGGAGTTAACGAAAAAGGATTTGCCATCGAGAACTCAGACTCAGAAGACCTGGGGAGCTCCGGAGCCGAGAATGGCACATTCATGCGTTACGCTCTTTTGCACTGTGCCAGTGTGGCTGATTTTGAAAATCTGTTGGTTGAAACCAACATTACGAGTCGGAAGACCAGAGCCAACTATGGGGTCATTGATGCTTTGGGGAATGCCGCTATTTTTGAAGTGGGCAGCGATTCATTTTATAAATTTGATGCCAACGATCCTGCTGCTGCTCCTCATGGTTTTTTAGTCCGCACCAATTTTGCCTTTACTGGAGACGGTAGCGGTGCGGGTTATATCCGGTACGATAGAGCCATGACCCTGTTAACTCCGGCTGCTATGACCAGAAGCCTGTCTCACAAGTTTATGCTGAAAACTCTGGCCCGAGACCTCAATAATGGGGTAATTGACCCTTACCCTCTTCCTTACGAGGGAAGTCAGGACGGACTGCCAGAGGGATATATACGAACAAACAATTCTATTAATCGTTACAGAACCCGTTCCTGCGGTGTCTTTCATGGTGTCCTGCCTGGTGAGGATCCCCTGCTAACAACCATGTGGGTAATTCTCGGAGAACCTGTTTGCTCTATTGCCGTTCCGGTATGGGTAATGGCCGGCTCAGTTCCTCAAGAGCTTAACGGATCAAACACCGCTCCTTTCTGCGATGCAGCTATTGTCAAAAAATCCTTTTGCTATCCGCTTACCGTCTACCCGGAATACATTAATACTTACAGGTTAGATAACGGGCTTGGTGGCGGTACTTTTTCTTTTACTATACCGACTGAAGATTGGACACTGAAGATAGCTCAAGATGTTATGACTGAATGGAGAGGTTCGCTTCCTCTGGCCCGAACAGTAGCTCAGGTCCAGAATCAAATTACCAGGCAGGCTTACTGGTGCCTCCTTTCCAGCTCGGCTGCAAAGGATGAACTGGCTTCACCCAGAAACCTGATCTGCTGGACATTTCGACAGAAAGAATTCGGCTTCAGCGGCTCATCAGACAGTCACTATCTTCACCTCCTTCGCTGGCGCTCGCCCGTTCAAGGCGAAGCCGCCAGCTATAGAGTTTATGATGTAAGTTCGGGTCAAAAAATCTTTCTGGCTGAAATTCCGGGTAATAAGTTCTCTTATTTTAGACTGGTAAGCGAACAGAATAAGAAATATATCTATGCAGTCCTGGCCGTGGATTATTCAGGAACCGAGGGCAGTCCGGCCTGTGTGACATCTCAGCCTTTTAATTCTATAAGAAACATGATGCCAGATAAATCAAGACTGCCAGCTTTTAGATTAGCATCACCCGGACAGATAGACTTCGAGATTGAGACTAAGAGATTATTTCAAATGTTAAGATAAAGGCGGTACCATCCCTCTACATTAATCAGAAATCAGGACCTGGAAAGCTCCAGGACTCAAAGCCGAGAGATTACTGATTTAATTGACTACAACCGGCGGCCTGTAATAAATTAATGATAAGCGAAGAAGTAATGATCATTGAAATACACCCAAGATAAACAGCCTTTGAGAGAGAAGATTGAGTTCAATCATTAAAGCGGGCTTGAGGAACCTGGGGCGAAACTTATCGTTAAGGCTCAGGCTGACCTCTTCGAGCTTCTTTTTCCTATGCCTTCTCCTGCTGGCATCTGGAGATATCATGGCTGTTCCCGAGCGGCCCAATGTTTTGCTCATAACGGTTGATACTCTCCGGACTGACCGTTTGAGCTGTTACAATCCTTCCTATGTTCATACTCCCAACATCGACAGCTTAGCCAGTCAAGGAGTTGTCTTCACCCGGGCTTTCTGTCACGTTCCCCTTACCCTGCCATCCCACGCTAGCATCCTTACCGGCAAAATTCCGCCTGCCCACGGCGTGCACGACAACGGAAGGTTCCTGCTTCCTGCTGAATTACTGACCATAGCTGAATACCTAAAAAGCAAAGGATATGCAACCGGAGCCTTTATTGGTGGCTACCCCTTACATTCACGTTTCGGCCTGAGCCAGGGTTTTAATATTTATGACGATAGATTGGCAGAAGTCTCTGGAGGGGACCGAGAGCTGGCTGAAGTAAAGGCTGAGGTTGTAGCAAGCAGGGGTATTAACTGGCTTAAGTCTCAGAGTGAACCGTGGTTCCTCTGGCTCCATTTCTATGATCCCCACGACCCTTATGAGCCTCCTGAACCTTTCAAAACAAAGTTCAAGGAAAACCCTTATGAAGGTGAAGTGGCTTATGTGGATGAAAACGTAGGTCATCTGCTGGCTTACTTGCATGAAGCCAACTTAGCTGACAAGACTATAATCATTATCACAGCTGACCATGGAGAATCTTTGGGCGACCACGGAGAGTCTACCCATGGTTTCCTGACTTACAACCCGACCCTCTGGGTACCTCTGATAATCGTTCGCCCTCATCATCAACCGTTGAGAGTTGACCGACTGGTATCACACATTGACATCTTCCCTACAATTTGCGACTCCACGTCACTGCCAAAGCCGGCGGGGCTTGAAGGCCGTTCCCTTTTACCAGCCATATCTGGCAAAAAACTCAGCCCCAGGCCAGTTTACTTTGAATGTCTTTATCCATACTTTAGCCGTGGATGGGCCCCAGTTCATGGACATATAGACGGACGCCTCAAATTCATAGATTCGCCGATCCCTGAGCTCTATGACCTCGTGGCTGATTTTAATGAAGAGCACAACCAGGCATTAAAACTGGATCTTGCCCGCTTCAAAAGAACCCAGGAGAAGCTCAACCGGGAGTCTGGACTGAAAGCTGAACAAAAGCTTGATGAAGAAGCAATTGAAAAACTGAGAAGCCTGGGGTATCTGGCGGGACCAGCCGCACCCAGGAAAAAAAGTTTCAGCGCCAGGGATGATGTCAAGGTTATGCTTCCTCTTTATGAAGAAGCTATGGAAGCTTTAAGACTTAGTGCAGCGCGGAAGAAAGACCTGGCCACAGAAGGCCTTAAGCGAATCATCAAAGAAAGGCCTGACCTGGATGTAGCTCATGTTAATTTAGCACTCATCTACGAAGCTTCTGGACAGTTAGAGGACGCCAGGATGACCCTTCTTAATGCCTTGAAAACCTTACCAGAAAGTTATGATATTTTTACCCATGCAATAGGACATTTCATTGCCACCGAAAAATACAGAGAAGCATTGAGCATAGCTGAATCCCGCTATTTACCCCAGATGGATTCTGACCCGAAATTCTGGATTGACCTAGGACTTTGCTACCGTCGCCTCGGCGATTACTCTAAGGCTCAGGCTGCTTATGAAAGAGCTACTGCCATAGATCCGACATATGCTCTGGTTCATAATAATCAAGGGACACTTTACCTGGCCTGGTATCTGGACTCTGGAGATAAATCCCTTTTAACCAAATCCTTCTCCTGCTTTGAAAAAGCCATAGAACTTGACCCTGATTACGCCGCCGCTCATTATGGCCGGGGTCTGGCTGCCTATCGAGCCGGACAATTAGACCAGGCTTTAACTTCATTAAACAGAGCTATCAGTCTTAATCCTGACCTGGCTGATGCTTTCTTTTATCTCGGGATGTCCTTCTATAAACAAAAGCGCTACGGCGAAGCCCTGGGCCCGCTTAAGACTTACAGGGTCAAGGCCGGGCATAATCTTTCTGCTACCGAGCTAAGGAAACTCGATGAAATCATAAACGAATGTCAGAGAGGTAGATGACCGCCAGAACTTAAAATAAGCCTTCGCGACGGACAATTTAAAAAGTTGAATAAAGGAGGAAAATATCCATGGCCAGGGATGAAAGATCAATCTTATTAACGGCGTCACTAATGGCAGCTCTCATGATTTTTATTCAATCCTGTTCAAAACCATGGCCGACCGGTTCTGGCGACGTTGTTGCCCGCAGGGCTATGATCTCTTCAGCTCATATGGCCGCCTCTCAGGCAGGGCTGGAAATGATAAAAAAAGGTGGTAATGCGGTTGACGCGGCTGTAGCTGCGGCTTTCGCCTTGAGCCTGGCGGAGCCCAATGCTTCGGGGCTTGGAGGTGGAGGTTTCATGCTGATAAAGATGGCAGATGAACCTGAACCGGTGATGATAGATTATCGTGAAGCTGCTCCTCAAAAGGCTACTCCGGGGTATTATTATGAATCTGGGCAGGATTTCAATTCTAAAGCCTATCAGGGTGCTTCGGCAGTTGGCGTTCCCGGAATGGTTGCCGGGTTGAGCCTGGCCCTGAAGAAATTTGGCACTATGAGCCCGGTCCAGGTCATGGAGCCGGCTATCAGGCTCGCCAGACAGGGTATTCGGGTCAGCCCTAAACTTCAGGTCATGATCCTTGATAACCTTGAAAAGATCCAAAAACATCCGGCTGCAGCCGCAATCTATCTGCCAGATGGACTCCCGCCTGAGCCAGGAAGTTTATTAAAAAACGAGGACCTGGCTAAGGTTTTAGAAAGAATAGCTCAAGAAGGTCCAGCCGTTTTCT
>Ga0172363_10001006_pt1 | contig 22283 bp, 34 predicted proteins | sample LakKivs2_kivu2a2_FD_114541 | JGI IMG/M metagenome (GOLD analysis project Ga0172363, IMG submission 114541) | Sediment microbial communities from Lake Kivu, Rwanda - Sediment s2_kivu2a2 | ecosystem: Environmental > Aquatic > Freshwater > Lake > Sediment | place: Rwanda: Western Province, Lake... | reverse complement strand
AAGAAATGAAAATTTACACGCATGTCAACATGGCGTCAATGAACTCTTGACATTTTGATGTAAACGAACTCTTGACATTTATCAACTGTTTATTAAAGAGAGCGTAATTGCAAAATTTTTATTTCCTTTGCACCAGTTTTTTGAAACGCAGGAGTACCGGTTTATTCTTTCGAAGGTAAGTTTACAAAACGTTTTTCTGCAGGGAAAATCGGGAAGTTACCTGTTCATAACTTACATATAAGTTTGACCAGATATAGTTTCAAGACATGCTGAAGACCTGATTTATGGCTGTTTCAGGAAGCAGCAGGAAGATGAGGTTTTTATTTTGAAAAAAATATAAGACGGGTTAGTAAATAAATAAATTAAATCAATACCTTTGCGAACCATTTTTTAAAGTATAATTTAATACAAAAGAATGTAAATATGCCGACAATTCAACAGTTAGTAAGAAAAGGCAGAAAGAAGCTGATGGATAAAAGTAAAGCTCCTGCCCTCGATTCATGTCCTCAGCGAAGAGGCGTCTGTGTTCGTGTTTATACCACAACACCAAAGAAACCCAATTCCGCGATGAGGAAAGTGGCAAGGGTCAGGCTTACAAACCAGAAAGAAGTGAACGCTTATATTCCCGGGGAAGGTCATAATCTCCAGGAACATTCCATAGTTCTCATCAGGGGTGGCAGGGTCAAAGATCTCCCGGGAGTAAGATATCATCTTGTGCGGGGCGCCCTGGACACTTCAGGAGTGGACGGCCGCACTCAGAGAAGATCAAAATATGGTGCCAAAAGGCCGAAGAAGTAATAATTAAGGAATAAGATTATGAGAAAAACAAGACCAAAGAAGAGGATTCTGTTACCGGATCCGAAATTCAATGATCCGTATGTAACAAGGTTTGTAAACAATCTTATGCTTAATGGTAAGAAGACGATAGCATACCAGATTTTCTATGATTCGCTCGACATTGTTGCCGATAAATTCAAGAGCGAAGGTAAAACACCTCTTGAAATATTCAAGCAGGCTCTTGAAAATGTTACTCCCCAGGTTGAGGTAAAGGCACGCCGCGTGGGAGGTGCAACTTTCCAGGTTCCTATGGAAATCCGCTCCGACCGCAAAGTGAGCATAAGCATGAAAAACATGATCTCATTTGCCCGTAAAAGAACAGGGCATTCGATGGCAGAAAGGCTGGCAGCTGAACTTATGGCTGCATATAAACTTGAAGGCGGAGCATATAAAAAGAAAGAAGATACACACAGGATGGCAGAAGCCAATAAGGCATTTGCCCATTTCCGTTTCTAACTGAATTAAGGAAGAGCAGCAGGTAATGGATAAGGATCTGAAATATACCAGGAACATCGGGATCATGGCTCACATTGATGCAGGTAAGACCACAACCACAGAACGGATCCTGTTCTATACCGGTCGTACCCATCGTATGGGTGAGGTCCACGACGGGAATGCCCAGATGGACTGGATGGTTCAGGAACAGGAAAGAGGGATAACAATTACTTCTGCTTCCACAACAACATACTGGAAATACAATGACAACGAATTCAAGATAAACATCATCGATACCCCGGGGCACGTTGATTTCACTGTCGAGGTTGAAAGGTCACTGCGGGTCCTTGACGGCGCAGTTGCTGTCTTTTGTGCCGTGGGAGGCGTGGAACCTCAGTCTGAAACCGTGTGGCGACAGGCAAATAAATACGGCGTGCCGAGAATAGCTTTCGTAAACAAGATGGACCGGGCCGGTGCAGATTTCCTCGGCGTGGTGCACCAGATAAAGGAAAAACTCGGTGCCCACCCGGTGCCAGTTCAGATACCTGTCGGTGCTGAAGAAAATTTCAAGGGAATGGTGGATCTCGTACATATGAAAGCTGTTATTTATAACGACGACGAAGCCCTGGGAACAAAATTTGAAATCGGAAAGATACCGGCAGAAATGCTTGATGAGGCTGAGGAGTGGAGAGGAAAGCTGGTTGAAGCTGTGGCAGAGGTAGATGATACCCTTCTTGCCAGGTATGTTGAAGATCATGAATCAATCACCCCGGAAGAAATACTCACTGCATTAAGAAAATCGACCATATCAGGAATAGCGGTTCCTGTGCTGTGTGGAGCGGCATTTAAGAATAAAGGTATACAGAACCTTCTCGATTCAATTGCTGCCTTCCTTCCTTCACCGATAGATATAGGTGCAGTTAAGGGAAAAGATCCGAGAGACAATAATGAAGTTACCCGTGAGCCAGACGATGAAGCACCCATGTCAGCACTGGCATTCAAGATAGCAACTGATCCGTTTGTCGGCCGGCTGGTATTCCTGCGGATTTATTCAGGGACGCTTAAATCAGGCGATACCGTTCTCAATGTACGTACGGGGAAACGTGAAAGGATCAACCGTCTGTTCCAGATGCATGCCAACAAACAGACTCCCAAAGTGAGCGTTTCAGCAGGCGATATATGTGCCGGCGTAGGTTTCAAGGACCTGAAAACAGGAGATACTCTCTGTGCAATCCATAAACCGGTTCTCCTTGAATCAATGGATTTCCCGGAACCCGTAATTGGTGTTGCAATTGAACCCAAAACACAGGCTGATGTCGACAAGCTGGCAATTGCTCTCAACAAACTTGCTGAGGAAGATCCTACATTCCAGGTCAAGGTTGATCCTGATAGCGGGCAGACTGTTATCAGCGGGATGGGAGAACTTCACCTCGATATACTCATCGACCGCCTGAAGAGGGAGTTTTTTGTTGAATGCAACCAGGGTCCTCCCCAGGTTGCCTATAAGGAAGCTATTACAACTACAGCCGAATTCCGCGAGGTGTTTAAGAAGCAAACCGGCGGAAGAGGCAAATTCGCGGATATTACTGTCGAACTGTCACCTGCTGACGATGGCATCAGGGGTCTCCAGTTCGTGAATGAAATCAAGGGAGGAAATATACCCAAAGAGTTTATTCCCTCTGTGGAAAAAGGATTCCATCAGGCAATGTCGAACGGCCCTCTTGCCGGATTCCCTCTGGATAATCTCAAGGTAATCCTCAAGGACGGTTCGTTCCATCCTGTTGATTCAGATGCCCTTTCCTTTGAGATCGCTGCCAAGCAGGCCTTCAGGAGGTTTGCAGGGAAATGCAATCCCGTCATTCTTGAACCGATAATGTCGACGGAGGTTGTTACCCCGGAAGAGTATGTGGGAGATGTGATCAGCGATTTTAACAGGAGAAGGGGCAGGGTGGAAGGAATGGAATCGAAAGCAGGCTCGAGGGTTGTCAGGGCAAAGGTGCCTCTGGCAGAAAAGTTCGGATATGTAACAGTGCTCCGGACCCTTACTTCAGGAAGAGCGACATCCACAATGGAATTCTCTCACTACGAAGAAGTGCCTGCTGAAATAGCAAACAGGATTGTTGAAATTACAAAAGGAAAAATTCTTTAATAATGAGTCAGAAAATTCGCATCAAACTGAAATCTTATGATCATAACCTGGTCGACAAGTCGGCTGAGAAGATCGTTAAAACGGTAAAATCAACTGGTGCTGTGGTTAGCGGACCAATTCCTCTTCCCACCCACAAGAAGATTTATACGGTTCTGCGTTCCCCGTTTGTGAATAAGAAGGCAAGAGAACAGTTTCAGCTCTCTTCATACAAGAGACTGCTCGATATCTACAGTTCCACGCCCAAAACGATAGACGCTCTTATGAAACTTGAGCTTCCAAGCGGTGTTGAAGTTGAAATTAAAGTGTGAAACCAGTAAATTATCAAAGAGATGCAGGGATTAATAGGTAAGAAAATTGGAATGACTTCCATTTATGATGAAGAAGGGAAGAACATTCCGTGTACAGTTCTGCAGGCTGGCCCGTGTGTTGTAATCCAGATCAAGACCAGGGAAAAAGACGGTTATTTTGCCGTGCAGCTTGGATTTGATGACAAGAAGGAAAAGCACGCCACCAGGGCTGAACTGGGTCATTTCAAAAAAGCCAATACATCTCCTAAAAGGAAAGTAGTCGAGTTTACCGGCTTTACTGAAGGTCAGGTAAAGGAAGGTGAAGTTCTTACAGCCGAGCTTTTCAGACCTGACACCTGGGTTGATGTAAGAGCATGGACGAAGGGAAAAGGATTCCAGGGAGTAGTTAAGCGTCATGGGTTCGGAGGAGTCGGAGGACAGACCCACGGCCAGCATAACAGGGGAAGAGCTCCGGGTTCTCTTGGCGCATCTTCATTTCCTTCAAGGGTACTCCCCGGGATGAGGATGGCCGGACGCATGGGAAACAACAAGGTCATGGCAAGCGACTTGCGGGTAGTCAAACTTATGGCCGAGGAGAATATCTTGATTGTCAAAGGATCAGTCCCTGGTCCTAAAGGTGGTTACGTAATAATTACAAAATAATGGAATTAGCTATACTGAAAATAAATGGCAAGGAGACCGGAAGGAAAGTTAAACTTGACGATTCCATTTTCGGCATTGAACCTAACGATCATGCCATCTACCTCGATACCAGACAGTATATGGCAAACCAGCGTCAGGGGACCCATAAGTCAAAAGAGCGCGGCGAGATTGCAGGGAGTACAAGAAAGATCAAGCGGCAGAAGGGAACAGGTACAGCCCGTGCCGGCAGTATTAAAAACCCTCTTTTCAGGGGCGGCGGCCGGATTTTCGGTCCGAATCCGAGAAGTTATGGATTCAAGCTTAATAAAAAGGTTAAACAGCTTGCACGAAAATCAGCCCTATCTTACAAGGCATCCTCAAACAATATTATTGTACTCGAGGATTTCTCTTTTGAAGCTCCGAAAACAAAGGAAATGATAAAAATGGGGGATAGCCTGAACATTATCAATAAAAAATCACTTTTTGTTTTACCGGACCAAAATAAAAATATATATTTGTCAGCCCGAAATATGCAAGGGGTTGAAGTTGTAACTGCAAGTGAATTAAATACATACGAGATTATGAGGGCTTCAACTTTAGTGCTTGTTGAGAGTGCAGTTGACGTTTTGCAGGCAACTTTTGAAAACTAGAAAACTTTGAGAAATGAATATTTTGCTTAAACCGATTGTAACGGAAAAAATGACAACCCAGGGCGATAAATACAACCGCTATGGTTTTGTCGTTGCCAGGAACGCAAACAAATTACAGATCAAGAAAGCCGTCGAAGAATTGTACAGTGTTTCGGTAGAATCGGTAAATACTATGCGTTACGGCGGGAAAATAAAATCCCGTAATACAAAATCGGGTCTTCTGACAGGTAAGGCAGCTTCAACAAAGAAAGCAGTTGTAACCCTCGCGGAAGGAAACAAAATTGATTTCTACAGCAATATTTAATTAGCAGTATGGCAGTCAGAAAGATCAAACCTGTTACACCAGGTCAGAGACAGAAGGTCATTAGCGCTTTTGACACGATCACAAGCGCTGTGCCGGAGAAATCTCTCCTCCGACCGCTGAAAAAATCCGGAGGAAGGAATGTTAACGGACACAGGACTATGAGGTACATCGGAGGAGGTCATAAAAGGATGTACAGGGTCATCGATTTCCTCAGGAATAAAGATGGCATGCATGCAACAGTGAAGTCAATCGAGTACGATCCCAACAGGTCATCAAGGATCGCACTCGTTGTTTATGAGGATGGTGAAAAGAGATATATCGTTGCTCCGACCGGTCTGCAGGTTGGTCATAAAATCATGTCAGGCAGGGATGCAACTCCCGAAGTCGGAAACACGATGTTCCTTAATGATATCCCTCTTGGGACCATTATTCATAATATTGAAATGAAACCAGGCAAGGGAGCTGCTATCGCGCGGAGCGCGGGTACTTATGCTCAGCTTTCGGCAAGAGAAGGGAAGTACGCGACTGTAAAGCTTCCTTCCGGTGAAACACGACTGGTTCTTACTGCCTGCCGCGCAACGATCGGCACTGTTTCAAATCCTGATCACAACCTTGAGAGATCAGGGAAGGCAGGGAGAACCCGCTGGATGGGACGCCGTCCGAGAACCAGGGGCGTTGCAATGAACCCGGTGGACCATCCGATGGGCGGCGGCGAAGGGAAAGCTTCAGGCGGACACCCGAGATCGCGCAGGGGCATTCCTGCAAAAGGCTTCAAAACCAGGGATATCAAGAAATATTCAGCAAAGCAAATTTTGGAAAAAAGGAAAAAATAACTGATATATTATGAGCAGATCCATAAAAAAAGGCCCTTTCATTGATTATAAGCTCGATAAACGGATTCTCGAAATGAACGAGAGCGGCAAGAAATCAGTGATCAAAACCTGGTCGAGAAGATCGGTTATTTCACCTGACTTTGTAGGACATACTGTTGCAGTTAATAACGGTAATAAATTCATCCCTGTATACATTACGGAGAATATGGTAGGTCACAAGCTTGGAGAATTTGCACCTACCCGTACTTTCAGGGGTCACTCAGGGAATAAATAGACTGTGATGCAAACAATCTGAAAAACTAATTACAATGGGTGCAAGAAAAAGAAATTCAGCTGAACAGAGAAAAGAGGCCGCCAAAACAAGGTATCAGGCAGTTCTCAGGAATTGTCCCACTTCTCCTCGTAAAATGAGGCTTCTTACTGATCTGATCAGCGGGAAGGAAGTAAATAAAGCTCTGGATATTTTACAGTTCAGTTCACAGGATGCTTCCCGTAACCTGGAGAAACTCCTTCGTTCTGCAATTGCCAACTGGCAATCCAAAAATGAAGGCGTTAAACTTGAGAAAAGCAATCTATACGTGAAGATTGCTCATGTCGACGGCGGCCGTTCATTAAAAAGACTGCAGACTGCACCGCAGGGAAGAGCTTACAGGATAAGGAAAAGATCCAACCACGTGACCCTGGTACTCGACAGTATTAAAAATGAAGTTGAAAATACATCAAACTGAAATATGGGACAAAAAGTAAATCCGATAGGCAATAGGCTGGGTATAATAAAGGGCTGGGATTCAAACTGGTACGGAGGAAACGACTTCTCCGGCAAGCTGGTCGAGGATACAAAGATCAGGGAATACCTGAATGCCAGGCTGGCAAAAGCCAGCATCTCAAAAATAGTTATTGAGAGAACTCTTAAGCTTATAACTGTCACAGTAAATACTGCCCGCCCGGGAATTATAATCGGAAAAGGAGGCCAGGAAGTTGACAAGCTGAAGGAAGAACTCAAGAAAATCACTAAAAAGGAAGTTCAGATAAATATATTTGAGGTGAAGCGCCCGGAGCTCGATGCAAATATCGTATCAAACAATGTGGCAAGGCAGATTGAGGGTAAGATTTCATACCGGAGGGCAATAAAAATGGCGATAGCTTCAACGATGCGTATGGGAGCCGAAGGTATAAAAGTGGTAGTCTCCGGACGTCTCGGAGGGGCAGAAATGGCAAGAACCGAAACTTTCAAGGAAGGACGAATACCTCTTCATACATTCAGGGCAGATATAGATTATGCCCTGGCTGAAGCTCAGACAAAGGTGGGACTTATAGGAATAAAAGTATGGATCTGCAACGGAGAAGTATTTGGTAAGAGGGATTTGAGCCCGAATATCGGGGCCCGAAATGCAAAAACCAGAAACCTGAAGAAAAACAAGCAGAGAAACAAATAACTGAGAGTTTATTTTACTAAGATATACAGCAATGTTACAACCGAAAAGATCCAAATACAGGAGGTCCCAGAAGGGAAGGATGAAAGGCAATGCACAAAGAGGCACCGAACTTGCTTACGGATCGTTTGGTATCAAGGCTCTTGAGCAAAGCTGGATCACCGGACGCCAGATAGAAGCAGCCCGTCAGGCTGTAACCCGCCATATGAAACGTGAAGGGCAGCTCTGGATCAGGGTTTTTCCGGATAAACCCATAACAAAGAAACCTGCCGAAGTGAGAATGGGTAAAGGGAAGGGTGCCCCCGAGGGATTCGTTGTTCCGGTAACACCCGGAAGAATAATATTGGAAGCAGAAGGTGTTCCTTACGACGTCGCCAGAGAAGCTCTCCGCCTCGGAGCACAGAAATTGCCGATACCCACCAGATTCGTTGTACGACGAGATTATGTTGAGTAAAAAAAATTATTGCAATGAAAACATCAGAAATAAGGGAATTAAGCACTCCTGACCTTCTTGAAAGGATAGACACGGAGAGGACAATGCTCGTGCGCATGAAAATGAACCATGCTATTACTCCTCTTGATAATCCGCAGAAACTTAAGCAGACAAGACTTACTGTTGCACGCCTGCTCACGGAACTGCGAAACAGGGAATTGAATCAGAAATCTAAATAGCCGGGATCACCGATGGAAAGGAATCTTAGAAAAGAACGTATTGGTGTGGTTGTCAGCAATAAAATGGACAAATCCATCACCGTTGCCGTAAAAAGAAAGGTTAAACACCCTATCTACGGAAAGTTTATTAATAGAACAAAAAAACTGATGGTGCATGATGAAAAGAATTCATGCAAGATCGGTGATACGGTGCGAATATCAGAGACCAGGCCTCTGAGCAAGAATAAAGCCTGGAGACTGGTAGAAATAATTGAAAGGGCCAAGTAATCATGATACAGCAGGAAAGCAGACTAACGGTAGCCGATAACTCAGGTGCAAAAGAAGTTCTTTGTATCAGGGTTCTCGGAGGTAGCAAAAAAAGATATGCTACCGTAGGGGATACTATTGTTGTCAGCGTGAAATCGGCGCTCCCTTCCGGCGAAGCCAAGAAAGGCACGGTGAGTAAAGCTGTCGTTGTCAGAACAACAAAGGAAATACGTCGTCCGGATGGTTCCTATATTCGGTTCGACGATAATGCAGTCGTGCTGCTAAATAACCTGAATGAAGTACGCGGAACCCGGATATTCGGCCCCGTGGCAAGAGAACTGCGTGACAAATACATGAAGATTGTTTCACTGGCTCCCGAAGTTTTGTAATCATTAAAGGTGTGCTGCAATGCAAAAGAAAATGAATATAAAAAAGGGCGACACGGTTATGGTAATAACCGGTGAATCCAAAGGTCAGAAAGGCAGGGTTCTTGAAGTCGACAGGAACAAGGACAGGGCTATAGTGGAAGGAGTGAATATGGTGTTCAAGCATTCAAAACCCAAAACCAAGACACCCCAGGGAGGAATTGTGAAAAAGGAAGCTCCGATCCATATTTCAAATCTTATGCTTGTTGATCCTTCCGGCGGCAAACCGACGCGTTCAGGCAGGAGACTTAATGAAAAAAACAAATTAGTGCGTTACTCAAAAAAATCAGGAGAGGAGATTAAATAATGTACGTACCGACGTTAAAGACCAAATACAGGGAGGAAATTGTACCGGCATTGATGAAGGAGTTCGGCTACTCGACCGTCATGCAGGTTCCCAGACTGAAAAAAATAATTCTGAATCAGGGTGTAGGACAGGCAATTGCTGATAAGAAGCTTCTGGAAACAGGTATGAAGGAATTGACCGATATAGCAGGTCAGAAAGCCGTTCTTACATACTCTTCAAAGGATATTTCCAACTTCAAGCTCAGAAGGAATATGCCTATCGGGATTATGGTTACACTGAGACAGGAAAGGATGTATGAATTCCTTGATAGACTTGTTTCTGTGGCCCTTCCGCGTATCAGGGATTTCAAGGGCATCAATGCCAGACTCGACGGAAGGGGTAATTATACCCTTGGGATAACAGAGCAGATAATCTTTCCGGAGATCGATCTTGACAAGATATCGAAGATAATGGGTCTCCAGGTCACGTTCGTTACATCGGCCAGGAGCGATGAAGAGGCTCTTTCCCTTTTGAAAAACTTTGGTTTACCTTTTAAAACAACTAAAAACTGATTGTATGGCGAAGGAATCGATGAAAGCCCGCGAGGTGAAACGCGCACGACTTGCACAGAAATATTCTGCCAAAAGAGCACAGCTCAAAGCCGACCGTAATTATGTCGCTCTAAGCCGTCTTCCGAGGAATTCAAATCCCAACAGGCAGAGAAACCGCTGTAAGCTCACAGGCCGGACAAGAGGATACATGAGACAATTCGGTATCAGCAGGATAACTTTCAGGGAAATGGCAGCATTTGGCCTTATCCCGGGAGTTAAGAAGGCAAGCTGGTAATGATAAATAGATTAAAACATATTAAATAAATCAAGATGACTGATCCAATTGCAGATTTACTGACCAGAATAAGAAATGCCATTATGGCCGGTCATAAGGTAGTGGAGATACCGGCATCCAATCTTAAAAAAGAGATTGCAAGAATACTTTTTGAAAAAGGTTATATCCTTAGTTATAAAGTTGTAGAAGGCAACAGATCGCAGGGAGTCCTGAAATTAGCTCTGAAATATAATCCCAAGAGCAGGAAATCCGCGATAAAGGACCTCCAGAGGGCAAGTCGGCCGGGCCTGAGACATTATTCAGGAGTTGATGACCTTCCGAGAGTTCTTAACGGGCTGGGAATCGCTATTATATCGACTTCAAAAGGATTAATGACCGACAAAGAGGCAAAGAAAGAGAATATAGGTGGGGAAATATTATGTTATGTATATTAAAAGGAGGATAACTTAATGTCAAGAATTGGAAAATTACCTGTAAACCTGCCCAAAGGCGTCATTGTAAGCATCAGCGATGCGAATGTGGTTAGTGTGAAAGGACCTCTGGGAGAACTGAGTCAGAACATTGACCAAGACATGAAGGTTGAAGTGGTGGATAACCAGGTCATTATATCGAGGCCGACAGAATCTAAGAATCACAAATCGCTTCACGGGCTCTACAGGGCTCTGATAGCCAACATGGTGACCGGGGTTTCACAGGGATACAAGAAAGAACTCGAGCTTGTCGGAGTTGGTTACCGGGCCGAGGCCAAGGGTCAGCAGCTGGAAATGAGCCTGGGATATTCCCATGATATCATTATCCAGCTTCCGAAAGAGGTGAAAGTGGAAACGAAAACTGAAAGAAGAAGCAATCCCGTTATTACGCTTACATCTATCGACAAACAGCTTATTGGCCATGTTGCTGCCAAGATAAGGTCTCTCCGTCCGCCTGAACCGTATAAAGGCAAGGGTATAAAGTTTGTCGGGGAACAGCTCAGAAGGAAAGCCGGGAAATCGGCAAGCGTTTAGGGAGTATTAATATGGTAAAAGAAAGAAAAAATGGCCTTAACTAAGTTGGAAAGAAGGACAAGGATCAGGATGAGGATCCGGAAAAAGATTACCGGCACTGCAGATGTCCCGAGAATTGCAGTTTACCGCAGCAATAAGCAGATATATGCCCAGGTTGTCGACGATATCAATAAAGTGACTCTCCTTTCGGCATCATCAAAGGAAAAAGAGGTGGCTGGAAAGAGCACCGGGATAAAAAAGACTGAACAGGCTAAGCTTGTCGGCAAGCTCCTGGCTGATAAATGCAGGGAAAAAGGTATAGCGCAGGTTGTATTCGACAGGAGCGGATATAAATATCATGGCAGAGTTAAATCATTGGCTGATGCCGCACGCGAAGGTGGCTTAAAATTCTAAATAACTATGGCAGAAGGAATAAGAAAAGTAAAAACCAGCGATCTCGAACTGAAAGACAGGCTGGTGAGTATCCAGAGAGTTACCAAGGTTACAAAGGGAGGCCGTACCTTCAGTTTCTCGGCAATAGTTGTTGTCGGCAATGAAGATGGTATCGTTGGCCATGGTCTTGGTAAAGCCAGTGAAGTTACAACAGCAATTGCTAAAGGCATTGAAGACGCGAAGAAGAACCTTATTAAAGTGCCGGTCATAAACGGTACTATTCCTCACGAGCAGGTTGCAAAGTATGGAGGGGCCAAAGTGTTTATCAAGCCCGCATCAGAAGGTACCGGCGTGAAAGCAGGAGGTGCCATGCGCGCAGTCCTCGAAAGCGTGGGAGTGAAGAATGTTCTTGCAAAGTCAAAAGGCTCTTCAAACCCTCATAACCTCGTGAAAGCAACTTTTGCTGCTCTTCTTGAAATTCGCGATGCCTTCTCGATTGCTGAACACAGAGGTCTTTCAATGGAAAAAGTTTTTAACGGATAGTAACAATAAAGTACAATGGCAAAAATTCGGATTACCCAGGTGAAAAGCAAAAACGGAAAACCCGAACGTCAGAAAAGAACTCTCGAGGCTCTCGGTATCCGTAAGATGAACCATAGTGTCGAGCATGAAGCTACTCCCCAGATACTGGGTATGGTGGCAAAAATAAAACATCTTTTGAAAGTGGAGAATATTTAGGGAATAAACCATATTTAAGATATAAGGTTATGGATTTGAGTAACTTAAGACCTGCAAAGGGATCGGTAAAAAGAAACAGGCGTTTTGGACGCGGGCAGGGTTCCGGTAAGGGCGGAACTTCAACCCGGGGTCATAAGGGTGCCCAACAGAGGTCGGGATATAAAAAGAAAATCGGATTTGAAGGCGGGCAGATGCCTCTGCAGAGACGCGTTCCGAAATACGGTTTTAAAAATATCAGCAGGAAAGAGTATAAGGGTATAAATATCGCTGTGCTTCAGACTCTTGCTGAAAACAATAAACTTGAAAAGATTGATCCTGCCGTGCTGATTTCCGCTGGCCTGGTTTCAAAAAATGCCATGGTTAAAATCCTGGGCAAAGGCACACTCGACAGGAAACTCGAAGTTCATGCCCATGCATTCAGCAAATCGGCTGTTGCAGCAATTGAGGCTAAAAACGGAACTATCGTAAAAATTTAACTCGATGAGACTGATCCAGACCTTTAAAAATATTTTCAGGATTGAAGATCTTCGTGCCAGGATACTTTATACACTTGGCATTATCCTTCTTTACAGACTGGGGAAGTATGTCTCATTGCCCGGCGTTGATCCTTCACAGCTGGCGCAGCTAAAAAACCAGACATCAACAGGTATTATGGGTCTGCTTGATATGTTCTCCGGAGGCGCTTTTTCCCAGGCTTCCATTTTCGCGCTGGGAATCATGCCTTATATTTCTGCCTCCATTGTGGTTCAGCTTCTCGGAATAGTGTTTCCATTTTTCCAGAAGCTTCAGAAGGAAGGTGAAAGCGGAAGGCGAAAGATGAACCAGTATACAAGGTACCTGACTGTTGCAATCCTTATTCTTCAGGCACCGACATACCTGGTAAACCTTCATGCGCAGCTTCCTGAATCTGCTTTCATAATTACCGGGACTTTTTTCACTGTCTCATCGGTTATTATACTGACAGCAGGAACCATGTTCATAATGTGGCTGGGTGAGAAAATTACAGATAAAGGCATCGGCAACGGAATATCCCTGATCATAATGATAGGTATTGTAGCCCGTATGCCTGCTAACTTCGTATTTGAGGTAGGGACAAGAATGAACGGTGCAGGAGGTCCGATTGCGCTTATTGTTGAGATAGTGTTCTTATTTGTGGTTGTCCTTGGCACTATTCTGCTCGTTCAGGGAACACGTCGCGTGCCTGTTCAATATGCCAGGAGGATCGTAGGCAATAAGCAGTACGGCGGTGTCAGGCAGTATATTCCCCTGAAGGTCAATGCTGCAGGAGTTATGCCAATCATTTTTGCCCAGGCAATCATGATGCTCCCGATAATCATTGCTGGATATTCCAATTCCGGATCAGCTTTCGTGGTGGCATTTTCAAATATGTACGGATTCTGGTATAATCTTGTAACTGCAATACTGATTATAGCATTCACGTATTTTTATACTGCAATCACGATCAATCCTGTTCAGATGGCCGAGGATATGAAGAAGAACGGAGGGTTTATCCCGGGTATAAAACCGGGCAGGAAAACAGTGGAATTCTTCGATATGATAATGTCGAGAATAACATTACCCGGTTCAATTTTCCTGGCAATAATTGCAGTGCTTCCTTCCATTGCAGTTAAGGCACAGGTTACTCCTCAGTTTGCACAATTTTATGGTGGGACATCACTTTTAATCCTTGTCGGAGTGATACTCGATACACTTCAGCAAATTGAAAGTCACCTGCTTATGCGCCATTACGATGGCCTTATGAAATCGGGTCGTGTTAAGGGCAGGTCGGGTGCTGTGACATCTATTTAATAAGTATAGCGTTCTTTGATGTTGTATTTCAAGACAGATGAAGAGGTCGAACTGTTAAGAGAAAGCAATCTGCTGGTATCGAAAACGCTTGCAGAGGTTGCCGGATATATCAAACCCGGTGTTACAACTCTTTATCTTGACAGTGTCGCTGAGAATTTCATTCGCGATCATTCCGCGATACCGGCGTTCAAGGGATACGGAGGTTTTCCCTCAACACTCTGCACTTCTGTCAATGATGAAGTGGTTCATGGTATTCCGTCAGATTATGAACTGAAGGAGGGAGATATCATCTCGATAGATTGCGGTGTGATCCTCAATGAATGGTATGGCGATGGTGCATATACATTTGCTGTCGGTCAAATCAGGGAAGACGTGAAACGGCTCCTGGAATTCACCAGGGCATCGCTCGAAGAAGGTGTTAAGGCTGCAGTAGCTGGAAACAGAGTGGGAGATATCTCATCAGCTGTGCAGACAAAAGCCGAAAGCGGAGGCTTCTCCGTCGTAAGGGAACTAGTTGGTCACGGCCTGGGGAAAAAACTTCATGAACCTCCGGAAGTTCCCAACTTCGGGAAAAAGGGAACAGGACCAAAAATGGAGAAAGGATTGGTTATATGTATCGAGCCTATGATAAATCTCGGTGTCAGGGAAACTGTTCAAATGAAAGACGGATGGACCATTAAGACCGCTGATGGAAAGCCCTCGGCACATTTTGAATATGCCGTGGCTGTAAATAAAAGCAAAGCTGACGTATTGACAACATTTGAGTTTATCGGGCAAGTATTTAATAAAATGTAATCATATGGCGAAGCAACCATCGATTGAACAGGACGGTACCATTATCGAAGCTCTCTCCAACGCAATGTTCAGGGTGGAACTCGAAAACGGGCATGTAATTACCGCTCACATATCGGGCAAAATGAGGATGCATTATATCAAAATCCTGCCCGGCGATAGGGTAAAGGTGGAAATGTCTCCCTATGATCTGACAAAAGGAAGAATAACATTCAGATATAAATAAGAAACAATAAAGTAATGAAAGTAAGAACATCTGTGAAAAAACGCAGTGCTGACTGTAAGATCGTCAGAAGGAAAGGGCGTATTTATGTCATAAACAAGAAAAATCCCAAGTTCAAACAGAGGCAGGGATAATTTTAATTAACTTTGCAAACTATTTAATAAAAGTTATATGGCACGTATTATTGGCGTTGATTTACCAAGGCATAAAAGAGGCGAGATCGGCCTTACATATATCTTTGGTGTGGGCAGGAGCACTGCCCAGAAAGTCCTGGATGAAGCCGGCGTGAACAGAAATGTAAAAGTCGAGGAATGGACGGATGAACAAATAAACTCTATCCGCCGTATACTCAGCGAAAACTATAAGCTTGAAGGTGAGCTCCGCTCCGAGACACAGATGAATATCAAGAGGCTGATGGATATCGGCTGCTACCGCGGTATAAGGCACAGATCAGGTCTTCCTGTCAGAGGCCAGAGCACAAAGAACAATGCCAGGACACGCAAGGGCAGAAAGAAAACTGTTGCAAACAAGAAAAAAGCTACTAAATAAATAAATTATGGCAAAGAAGACTGGAGCACTAAAAAAGAGGATAGTCAAGGTTGAATCTGCAGGTCAAGCTCACGTCCATTCATCATTCAATAATATCATAATAAGCCTGACAAACAATTCAGGACAGGTGATTTCGTGGGCTTCTGCCGGCAAGATGGGATTCAAGGGTTCCAAAAAGAACACTCCATATGCCGCCCAGATGGCCTCGGAAGAATGCAGCAAGGTAGCTTATGAACTCGGCCTGAGAAAAGTAAAGGTTTTTGTCAAGGGACCAGGCTCCGGCCGTGAATCGGCTATCAGAGCTATCGCTAATGCAGGGATTGAAGTTACAGAGATCGTCGATGTTACGCCTATGCCACACAATGGCTGCCGTGCTCCGGGAAGAAGAAGAGTTTAAGATAATTGCGGATTGCGGATTTAGGATTTCGGATTAAAACCCGCAATCAAAAATCCGAAATCCGAAATAATTAATTAAGTAAGTTCAAAATTATAAAAGAAAATGGCAAGATATACCGGCCCAAGATCAAGAGTCGCGAGAAAATTCGGAGATCCTATTTACGGACCAGACAAGCACCTGGAAAGGAAGAACTTCCCTCCTGGTCAGCATGGGGTAAACAAGAAAAGGAAAAAAACATCGGAATACGGGATTCAGCTCAGGGAAAAGCAGAAAGCCAAGTATACATATGGAGTTCTTGAACGCCAGTTCCGAAAAACTTTTGAAAAAGCTTCAAGAACCAAAGGTGTAACAGGTGCAATCCTTCTCCAGATGCTTGAATCACGTCTTGATAATGTTGTTTACAGGCTGGGTGTGGCTCCCTCAAGGTCAGGTGCACGTCAACTGGTTTCTCACAGGCATATTACCGTAAACGGGAATGTTGTCAATGTGCCGTCATTCCAGCTTAAACCGGGCGATATCATCGGGGTCCGTGAAAAATCTAAATCACTCGAAACAATTGCAGATTCTCTCACTACCAGGAAATCTTCAAAATTATCGTGGCTGGAATGGGATGATGCACAAATGGCAGGAAAATTCATGAATGTTCCTGAACGCGGTGATATTCCCGAGGATATTAAAGAACAACTGATAGTCGAATTGTATTCAAAGTAACTATATAAGATTAACTCTATGGCCATTTTATCATTCCAGAAGCCCGATAAAGTATTAATGCTCGAAGCGGATAGCAAGCTCGGTAAATTCGAGTTCCGTCCACTTGAACCTGGCTATGGTATTACCGTTGGTAATGCTCTGAGACGAATCCTCCTCTCTTCTCTTGAAGGGTATGCTATCACTACAGTCAAGATCGACGGCATTGATCATGAGTTCTCCACAATTAAGGGTGTCATCGAGGATGTGACAGAGATAATACTCAACTTCAAACAGGTCCGGTTCAGAAGATCTGTCGATGATGTTGATAATGAAAAGATCACGGTAAAAATCCATAACAAGGAAGTATTCAAAGCCGGCGACCTCAACAATGCCCTCAGCAGTTTTGAGGTGCTGAACCCGGACCTTGTGATCTTCAGGATGGAACCGGATGTCAAGCTTCATGTTGAACTCACAGTCAGCAAGGGCAGAGGATACGTGCCGGCTGAGGAAAATGAACCCGCGGACAGTGAATTCGGACTCATAGCTATAGACTCAATCTTCACTCCGGTCAGAAATGTGAAATACTCTGTGGAAAACTACCGCGTTGAACAGAAAACCGACTATGAGAAACTTCTGTTTGAAATCGAGACCGATGGTTCAATTCATCCGAAAGATGCCCTGAAGGAAGCCGCCAAGATCCTCATATATCATTTTATGCTTTTCTCGGACGAGAAGATTACCCTCGATTCGGACGATAAGCTGGCTAACGAGGAATTTGATGAAGAAGTACTTCATATGCGCCAGCTTCTGAAAACAAAACTGATTGATCTGGACCTGTCGGTGAGGGCGCTTAACTGCCTTAAAGCTGCCGAAGTGGAAACACTCGGAGACCTGGTCAAATTCAACAAGAATGATCTTCTGAAATTCAGGAATTTCGGAAAGAAATCACTCACCGAGCTTGATGAACTGCTTGAATCGATGAGTCTTTCATTTGGAATGGATGTGACTAAATACAAACTTGATAAAGACTAATTGAATAACATTTGAGGATACAGAGAAATGCGACACTCAAAAGCTATAAACCATCTTGGAAGAACGAGTTCCCACAGGAAATCAATGCTTGCCAACATGGCTTCATCACTGATACTTCACAAAAGGATCAGGACCACGACAGCCAAGGCCAAAGCACTGAAAACCTTTATTGAACCGATAATCACCAAATCAAAGGAAGATACAACTCACTCAAGGAGAGTTGCATTCAGCCTGCTGAAAGACAAGACAGCCGTATCAGAATTGTTCAGGGAAATATCTCCGAAAATCGCCGAAAGGCCGGGAGGATACACGAGAATACTCAGAACGGGAAACAGGCTCGGCGATAATGCCGATATGTGCATTCTTGAACTTGTTGATTACAACGAAGCCAGACTTGGCGTCGCAGAGACAGCTAAGGCAAAAACTACCAGGCGCAGAAGATCATCAGGGAAAAAGACCGAAGCTGCCGTTCAGGATAAGAGTGCTCCCGCCGGCAAAGAAGAAGCCGCTGTAGAACATGAACATTCAGAAGGGAATACAACCGGGGAAGAAAACAAGTAAAATACGATATATTTTTTGACGAAAGGGATAGCGATTGAGATCATTATCCCTTTTTTAGTATATTGCAAGATTGTTTAATATAAAATTAAATACCTATGAGTCAAATAGTTAGTGTACATGCTCGTGAGATCCTTGATTCCCGCGGCAATCCAACAATCGAAGTTGATGTCACTACTGCCAGCGGTTATTTCGGACGCGCAGCAGTACCGTCCGGAGCTTCCACAGGCGAAAATGAAGCTCTCGAACTCAGAGACGGCGATAAGAGCCGTTATCTGGGTAAGGGCGTCCTTAAAGCCGTTCACAATGTCAATAACGTAATTGCTGAGGAGGTCAATGGAATGGATGTTACCGACCAGGTGGGCATTGATAAAAAGATGATCGCTCTCGACGGGACCAAAACCAAGAGCAGCCTGGGGGCAAATGCCATCCTGGGGGTATCCCTTGCAGCAGCAAAGGCAGCTGCACAACTTCATGGACTACCTCTTTTCAGGTATATCGGAGGTGCCAATGCAGTAACTCTTCCCGTACCCATGATGAATATAATCAATGGCGGATCACATTCTGATGCGCCTATAGCTATTCAGGAGTTCATGATCAGGCCGATAGGGGCACCTAATTTTGCTGAAGGACTACGTATGGGCGCTGAAGTATTCCATTCTCTGAAAAAAGTGCTTAAGGGACGGGGACTGAGCACTGCTGTCGGCGATGAGGGCGGTTTTGCTCCAAACCTTGACGGACCAGAAGATGCCCTGGAAACAATTGTCAAAGCCATTACTGCTGCAGGATTCAAACCAGGAACTGATGTGACAATCGCTCTCGATCCTGCCGCATCGGAATTCTACGACAACGGAATGTATAATTATGCGAAGTTTCAGGGTCCGAAAGGCCCGAGAAAAACATCAAAGGAACAGGTCGATTATTTTGAAAAACTGATTGGCATGTTCCCTATTGATTCAATAGAAGACGGGATGGCTGAGAGTGACTGGGATGGCTGGAAAATGATGACAGACAGGCTTGGCAAAAAGATTCAGATTGTAGGAGATGATCTGTTTGTCACTAATGTCGAATATCTTAAAAAAGGTATTGAACTGGGCTGCACTAATTCAATCCTGATAAAGCTTAACCAGATAGGAACCCTCACGGAGACCCTCAATTGCATTGAATTGGCTCACAGGGCAGGCTTCACAACTGTTATTTCACACAGATCAGGTGAAACTGAAGATTCAACAATTGCCGATGTTGCAGTTGCTGTAAATTCAGGTCAGATTAAGACAGGATCATGCAGCCGTACCGACAGGATAGCTAAATATAACCAGCTTCTCAGGATAGAGGAGATGCTCGGTGACCTGGCTGTTTACGGGTATAAGAAGTAGTTATTAACAATTGTTGATAACTTTTGTTTATATCGGGTTTACAACAAGGACTTGCTTTGATTGAATTTTACTGATTCTTGAATTATATTTGGTCTATCGGGTGAGCGATAAAAGGTTGCTCGAACGATATGGAGCCGGAAAAGGTTACTTAAATGAAACACGATCCGGTTCATTCAGACCTTCGGGTCTGCATATCAAGAGAGCCGAAGCCCGGACAAAGGGAACCCGGTCCCGGATCGGTCCCGGATGTCCGGCAGGTCACCGGAAAAACGGAAACGTTCTTTCAGCGACTGAGTCACAGGGCCTCAGAGAAACAAAGGGCTTCGGCCCCCAGTAAACTGAAACTGGTGCCATATCCTCCGGGAAATGCGCACCGGAGCCTGAAGGACACTTCGTCCCGGAATGTCCTGCCGAAAGACAGGAACAAAAGGACAGCCGGAAGGTTCTGCCATAAAAAGCAAAACCGGAAAGCCCAGGGTTGCAAATACAGATCGTGAGACCTGTTATGCAGCCGGCCGGAATAACAGTAACCCGACGCCGTAAGCGGCTTCGGCTGCAAATGGTGAATGGGAACTACTCTTCGTGAATAGTTCCCATTATTGTTTTATTATATTTGCTTATGCCATTCTCAGAATTATCCGGTTTTATTGAACTGCTTGAAAGAAACGGAGAACTCAGCCGTATTAAAACTTTCACAGATCCGGTACTCGAAATAACCGAAATAACTGACCGGATAACCAAAAATAACGGTAAAGCACTGCTCTTCGAAAATACCGGAACTCAGTTTCCCGTACTCATTAATGCCTACGGATCCGACAGAAGAATGGCAATGGCTCTCGGGAAGAAAAACCTCGATTCGGTAAGCCCGGAAATCGTTTCATTGTTCGAAAAATTTACAGATACCGCACAACACGGTTTAAAACTTTCTTCAATAATGGAACTGACCAGGCTGGCAAAAATAATTCCTTCCCGAACCAGACGGAAAGGAAGTTGTCAGCAGATAATCCATAGTGATCCTGACCTGTCATTGCTTCCGGTCCTCAAGTGCTGGCCTCATGACGGCGGAAAGTTTATAACTCTTCCTGTAGTACATACGGTTCATCCGGTCACAGGAAAAACCAATGCAGGTATGTACAGGATGCAGGTGTTTGACAGGAATACCACCGGGATGCACTGGCAGCGTCACAAAACAGGTGCAGCGCATTTTGAAGCATGGAAGTCATTCGGAAGAAAAATGCCCGTAACCGTTACTCTCGGCGGAGATCCTGTCTATGCTTATTGTGCATCGGCTCCTTTACCGGAAAATATCGACGAGTATCTCCTTGCAGGATTTCTCAGAAAACAAAAAGTAAACCTGGTAAAATGTATTACCAACGACCTTTATATCCCTTCAGATACCGATATTGTCCTCGAAGGATATGTTGATCCTGCAGAAGATCCGGTACGGGAGGGACCCTTCGGCGATCATACAGGCTTTTATTCGCTTGCTGACTTGTATCCCCGGTTCCATGTCACCTGTATCACTCATTCAAAGGATGCAGTGTACCCTGCAACAATAGTTGGAATCCCGCCCCAGGAAGATGCCTGGCTGACAAAGGCAACTGAAAAGATCTTCCTGGCACCCGTGAAACTTGCCCTGCAGCCTGAAATTATTGATTTTCATATGCCTGACACTGGCGTGGCACACAATCTGGTCATTGTCAGAATTGCCAAGACATACCCCGGACAGGGCAAAAAAGTAATCAGTTCTCTTTTTGGTGCCGGCCAGATGATGTTTACTAAATACCTGATCGTAACAAGCGGTGAAACGGATATAAGGAATTACGGGAGCCTCACCAGGCACCTGCTGCAGCACACCAATATGAAGACAGATCTGTCTTTCATTTCAGGCCCGCTTGATGTGCTTGATCATTCATCAGATATTTTCTCTTTCGGAGGAAAGCTTGGAATAGATGGTACCGAAAAATCCGGGGAAGAGTTGAAGATCCGGTCAGATGAATATAAAAACGCTTCAAAAAATGAATCAAAACCGGATAATATCACAAAAGCTATCAGTGAATCAGGAGGATTTGTGAACTTTCCGGAAGGAGATCTTGATTCAGCTATAGTTGGACTTGATATAGTGTGCAATCCCGGAATCATTGAAAAGACAAAAGAGATCTTCAGAGCAAGCAAACCTGATTACCTGAAACTGATAATCGCGGTGGATCATACCGTTGACATTCATGATCTTTATATGGTACTGTGGCAGATACTGGGTAATACAGATCCTGTCCGCGATATTGATTTTATTTCAGACAATACTATCTTCATCGATGGAACGATAAAAGCATTCCGAACGGGAGGATTCCCACGAAAATGGCCCAATGTGGTATGTTCTTCCGAAAGCACTATCAGGGAAATCGACAGAAAATGGGAAGCCCTGGGTCTTGGGCCGTTAATCAATTCGCCTTCACTTAAATACAGGAGGCTGGTAAGGGGAGATTCAGACGAGGTTTTATCCTGATATTCCTGTTTTCAATCAGGTTTTCAAACGTTGGCAGGTACGGTTTTTTCAACTATTTTTGCAAAGCATGATGGCTCTGCAATTATCTATATATTGTTTTATTCTGCTATATTATGGAAACGGATTATTATGGTCCGGGATAATTGAATTTCTTAAAATATATCCGGATACCTCACTGTATCGTTATGTGTT
>Ga0172363_10000997_pt1 | contig 22361 bp, 29 predicted proteins | sample LakKivs2_kivu2a2_FD_114541 | JGI IMG/M metagenome (GOLD analysis project Ga0172363, IMG submission 114541) | Sediment microbial communities from Lake Kivu, Rwanda - Sediment s2_kivu2a2 | ecosystem: Environmental > Aquatic > Freshwater > Lake > Sediment | place: Rwanda: Western Province, Lake... | reverse complement strand
TATAGAAATTTACACAGTTCTATAGCATTTGGGTTAGATAAAGTTGTTTATTCAAATACCGGATACAGTATGATAACAACAGCTGTAGGTATAGAACTTTTTAATAACTTTTCTTTAAATTACGTAAACTCACCGTTTGTAAGTTATGGTCCTAAACCTCATGGAATGTGGCTTTATAGATTCAAATTATTAACCCAAGAAGAAGTAGATTTTTTAATTGAAGATAATGTATTAGATGGAAGTACTACAGCAGGTTGGGGTGGCGGCGGCTTAGCTTTTATATACAGACATTCAGGCCACAACACCATGTATATTAAAAGTATACAAGATCCTTTTAAGATTTTTGAAGATCTAGGACCTGGAGATTGGGGCTGGTGCATAGAAGTATGCGAACAGTATTATGCTATTCAAGCAGCTTGCGGCGGTGACAGTGAAGATCCTGCAACTCCACCTCCTCCTCCACCACCTGCTACGTACGAATGCTGGGACGGTTCGTTAGTAGTAAGTGCAAGTGACTGCCCTCCTGAGCCTTTCCCATAATAGCTATGAAAAGAAGACACGGACCTGAAGGCTATTGTGGGTGCTGTTTAAGCAGTTCTAGCAGTTCGTCTAGTTCATCAGCTTCAATTAGTGAATCTTCAAGCAGTAGCTCATCCTCAAGTAGTAGCTCATCCTCAAGCAGCAGTTCGTCTTCAAGTAGCAGTTCGTCTTCAAGTAGCAGTAGTTTATCAAGTTCATCAAGCTCATCAGATTCATCAAGTTTGTCTTCAAGTTCATTCAGTGAACTATCCTCATCTTCATTTTCAAGTTCTTCTTTTGAAGCATCTACATCAAGTTCACAATCAATAACATCGTTATCTTCATCTTCTTTTGCAAAATGTAGCTGCGACCCTCCTCCAGGAGCCGGTCCTTTTCCAGGAGCTACGCAAGTAACTTTATGTTATGCTGTCATTGTTGAAGAAGATTTAGAATGTGAAGGACAATGTTTATGGACATGGACTGGTTCAGTATGGACAAACATTGAAAACACTTGCGCACCTTCTGGAGATCCAGGTGGACCAGAACCTCCTCCACTGTGATAAATTTTTAAATAATGTTTGCTTAGTTGCATCTGAGTTAGCTTCGTTAAAAGTTGTAACTAATGATGCTGCTTGTAAAACATGCTCTTCTTTAGAAAATAAACATACAAAAAACTACGTAACTTGTTCTTTAGCTATAACAGCAATGGCTAAAGCCAAAACATTAACTAATGACAAGTTAAATGAATTAAAACAACACGTTCCAACGACAGTTTTATACGCTGAAGAACTATCTGAAGGTCCTGGGACAGAATTAGAAAAGTTAATTTCATGGTTTAAAACTAAAGATAAAAAGTGCAAATGTGCTGACCGTGTTCAAAAAATGAACCATTGGGGACCAGATAAATGCAAAGAAAATATTGAAACTATTCTAAATTGGCTTGAAGAATCAGCAAAACAGTATAAACTTCCTTTTGTTCGATTTGCTGCTCGTTGGATAGTTTTAACAGCAATTGAAAAATCAAAATGCACTTTGAAAAAATCTTCCTAATAAACTTAAAGTTCAAGCAAGACAGACTTGAAAGATTTTTAAAACAGTACCCTAAAGATACTTTAGGAAACGTTGAAATAGTTCAAGCTGTTCACGGAGATACAGTACTTCATCCAAACTGGTGGAAATCAGGAAATGGAGCATGGGGTTGTTATCGTTCTCACATGCAAATACTAGAAAAATGCTACAATGAAAACGTAGAGTCCTATTTAGTATTTGAAGACGATGCTATATTTAGACCCGAATTTGATGAGTTATTGTCTGAGTTTATGGATAATGTTCCTGACGATTGGCAACAACTTTATCTTGGTGGACAGTTAATTCATGAAATTAAACATCCTCCTATTAGAATAAATCCACATGTTTTAATGCCTTACAATGTTAATAGAACTCATTGCTTTGCATTAAATAAAAGAAGTTATTCTCAAATATATAAACACTTATATAATGTACCTTTTCATGCTCATGAACACATAGATCATCATTTAGGAAGACTTCATGAGACTGGTAAATTTTGTGTTTACTGTCCAAATAAATGGTTAGTAGGTCAAGACGCAGATAGATCGAATATATCAGGTAAAGAAAACCCTGTAATGTGGTGGTCTGATCCTGAAGCAATATCAAGACCTCATTGGCTATACGATACACCACTGTGCGTACTATTAAAATGCACTAATGAAATTGCAGACACACTTCAAAATAAAGGCTGGCATCAAGGCAATTGGAAAAATGAAAACGGTTTAGATCATGGAGTTTGTGCGGCTATATCTTCTCATGAACCAGAAAAGCTATTAACTAAATGGTACGATTGGATTCGTAGAGAAGTCATAAGAGATAATTTAACAATCCCTACTTTATACCATCCAGCAATAACAGAAGAACTATGCAAACAAATGACTTTTGCTAAGTTTATTACTATAGATGTTATTACTGAAGAAGAAGCAAAAAACAAACTTAAATTTGCATTAGAAGAATACAAAGTACCATGAACGTATTTTCTCATAGCGGAGACATAGGAGATATAATCTACAGTCTTCCAACAATTCGTGCTTGTGGAGGTGGAGAATTAGTTTTATTTAATTTTCCAGGAAGAACTTCTCAACCTATGTCAATTGAAAGATATTTAACTTTAAAACCTCTTCTAGAATTTCAATCTTACATATTTAAAGTACGATTTACTAACAACCATGAAGACTCTTCTTTAAATGGTTTTAGAGATCATGTTCGTAATGGTGAAAATTGTGCTGATTGGCATCTTTGTACACATGGTTTACCGTGGGAAGCTAGAACTACAAAATGGTTAACAGTTCCAGAACCATTAGTAAAAAACAGAACAATAATAGCTTGGACTCCTAGATATCATTGTTTTGATTTTCCTTGGACATCTGTTATAAATAAATATGGAGACGATTTAGGATTTTTAGGTTATGAGCAATATTACAAAGAATTTTGTAAAATATATAATACAAATAACAAAATAATTAACTATATAAAAACAGATAATTTTTTAAATGTAGCTCAAATAATTGAAGGTTGTTCTTTATATATTGGAAATCTTACCAGTATGACTGCTATTGCTGAAGGTTTAAAAAAGAAAATTATAATAGAAGGTTTTCATAATACTCCAGCAAATCATTTTATTAGACAAGACAGTGTTATTTGCTATTCAGGAAGACTTGAAATATGAATAATGTTTGTATTATACAATATGCCTGGGGTGAAGAATTTTTACATCAAGTTCAAATAACATCTAATTATACTTTTTTAGGATGTAAAAATTTTTCATATGACTATCGATTGTATACAAATAAACCACGTACAAATGTAATGTGGGAGAAACCAAAACTTATATTAGAAACATTAAATCATAATTATGAAACTGTTATATGGTTAGATACTGATTGTTTATGGTTATCAAATGAACCATTGGATAATGTAAATACTTCATGTTTTGGAATGACATACCATCATGCGTGTTCACATCAATCTATAGATCATTATAATGCTGGAATGATAATTATAAATAACAGTAAAGAAACAATTTATTTAATGAATGAGTGGTTAAACGAATCAGATGATAATCATCAATGGCAAGAACAATATGCTTTAAATAAAATAATAAAAAGAAAACCCCATATAGTTTGCTGTTTAGAAAATAAGTACAATTCCGTATGTCATATTCCAGAATACTCTAGTAACAATCCAATTATTGTTTCTTGGCACGGTACTAATAATAGAAACAATAAAATGATTGAATACATTAAAAGGTTAAATAATGATTGAGATTGATGAATGTCATGTAAGTTTTATTGTAGGTTTAATTAGATCTGCAAAACCCTATTTAGTTTTAGAATTAGGGTACGGAACAGGATTAACAACTAAATCTATTGTGTACGCACTTTTAAAAAATAAAAGAGGCAACTTAATAGTAGTAGACAATTTTAAAGATTGGGACTATAAAAAACCAGAACATGTTTTTTTTGAAGATTTTACTTTTGTAGAATCAGATGAAAAATCTTATTTAGAGTTCACAGATAAGCATTTCGATGTTATTGTTTGTGACGCTGATCATAAAAATACAGACAAACATGTTGATATGTTATTGAATCGTTTAAATCCAAACGGTTACATTATTTTTCATGATGTAACTAATTCTAATTATCCAAACTTAGAAAATATAATACGCAAACTTCCTAATGGGTTTTTATTTAACGAATCATCTACTAAAAACGAACAATGTTTTAGAGGTTTGTATGTTTATAAAAAATCTACAATTCCGATACCAATACCAATATGTGAGTTGTGTGATCGTTTAACTATAGCACAACTAAAAAAAGAAAGATTAGACAATAATCAAATCGACAAAAATCTTTTACAAAAACAAATAGATTACTATACAGAAGGTGTAGATACAAACAACATAAAATTAGTAAATTTGATAACCTCTTTATATCATATAAATAGCTTAATGTGGGACGCTGAGCATGATATACGTAAGGGTTTAGATAACGAATTAGGCTATGAAGAAATAGGTAAAAGAGCAATTCATATTCGTGATTTGAATAAACAACGAGTCAGCATTAAAAATGAAATTGCTGAAGTTACAAATCAACAAGAATTTATTGACTGTAAAATGAATCACGTAAGTAGCTAAATTATTATGTCCGGTCCAGGATCAGAACTCCACAACATTTTATCTTACTTTGTACGTACAACGTCTGGGTGTGGCTGCGTCGACAAAGTAAAAATAATGAACGACTGGGGGCCTGACCTTTGTGAAGCCAATAGAACCATAATTTTATCTTGGCTGAGAAAGTCAGCTAGAGAACGAGGTCTACCGTTTTTTGAACCTTTAGCTAATTTAGCTATCTCAAGAGCAATTAAAAAATCCAGAGAGAACAAATAAAAAAAGCCTTGCCAATCCTAAGACTGACAAGGCCCCACACCGTAAGGAATTATAGTGAATCCTTCACCACCTTACAAGTATTCTACTTGTTACTGTCAATAAAGACAAGCTCGTGTATAGCCCGAGTGTAGCCTACGTACTGAAGATTGTATTCCTGTTTACCATTGCTCTTTTCCAGAAGCTTAGGATGAGGAAGCAATTCAGGCTTATAGATATAAACATTGTCTGCTTCCAGTCCTTTAGCTTTATGAACTGAAGACAACAGTACGGTACTATTGCTGCTATCTTTATCTTGAAACAATCTAGCCAGTTTGTTAGTCAAATCTACAACACTGTTACAATCACTGGCTAGCACTCGAATACAATCAACCTTATCTTCTAGTGCTACGATCTTATCTTCAGCACCATATTTGAAACGCTTTCTTATTTTAGCTTCTTCCTGAGAAGCATAATCTGTAAGACCACTAATCATAACGTCAATATCATCGCTTTTATTAGCAACTTTATTAACCAACTTGATTAGGTTGTCACCAATGTCTTTACCACGAATAAAGACTGGAACTTCTTTTCTAAGTAATCTAAAAGCCAGACTAACCAGCGGTGCATTCGTACGACACAATGCCATAGTAGACTTTAGTTTACCTTTTACTAACTGCTGAAGTTCTTCAAGAACAGTATCAGTTTTAACACTATCACGAATTGTTCCTTCGGGATTAGTATCTGCTGCCTTGTACCCAGGAACTATTGTTCTAGCTAATTCCACAATCTTCTTCCCACACCGACGAGTCATTGTAAGAGGAAGGACATCAACCCCGCCCTGATCAGCAAGAGTTTTTTCCAGCCTATCCATACTGATTGCGTCAGCACCGGCAAATCCGTAGATAGCCTGATTAACGTCACCAACACAGATAATCTGATGACCTTGCATCATGACTAACTCTTGCTGTGCTCTATTGAGGTCCTGACATTCGTCCACAACCAGCCCACCAATTTTGGAAGTCTTCATTTTGTGGAATACTGGGAACCAAATCATGTCAGTAAAATCAATCTCCCGACACGTAAACTGAGTCCCTACTGCAAGAGCACCGTTCACAATCTCCAGCAATTGACCATTGGTAGTTCCAGCGTCAATGTCGTGATTAAGTTCGATAGCTTCAATATCGCCAGGACCTAGCTGAAGAACGTCAGCATCTTTGACAGACTCCATTGCTCCCAGCAGATGAACCCTAGCCAGATCAATCACTTGATTGGCAGCATTCCTTAACTGGTAATCCTCTGCTTTCTTCGGTTCCCCAAAAAGCGTATCCATAATCTTCCGATACTTCCAACTATCTACCTTCCGATAGATCTTGCCACTGCCAGCCTTGATGATCGAGAGACCCGAGCTATGGCACGTAGCGGCTTCGCAGTAGCCAGGAACCTTCTTGCTAAGTTCGTCGGCGATTGACTTGTTGAACGCCAAGAACCGAAACCTATCGATCTTCTGTCCCAAGAACCAAGCTCGAATCGCTTCCTGCTCTTCTGAGAGCTTCACTCCAGCGGGAACACTGCCCACTGACCAAACCATCGTCGAAGTCTTCCCTGTGCCCGCCAAAGCCTTGACCATCAAATTCTTGTTTGCCATAACCGTTTCTCCCAGGAACATCCTAAAGGAACATAAAAAAGTGCCAGCAACATTGCCAACAACCTTGGTAATTGTACTGTTCATCGACAATTTCGCAAGCGGAATTTAAAAAATAATTTTTTTCAAAAACCCTGTTGACAAGCCTTGCAACGGTCGATTATCTTGGGGCCTCCCAGTTTCAGTTCTTTTTTCCAGGAAGGGTACCTATGGAGCTACAATGACAATCCGACGATCCCAGAAACAAGAAGTGCCCCACAAACGAGGGTTCAAGGGGAAGACCACTAAACTCAGCTTCACCAGATTCATTTACTATCTGCTGGAGTTAAACGAAACGGACCCACCAGACGGAAAGAAACTTACGGACGATGACATCATTGAATCTGTTCATGCTGAATTTGGAACTCGGAGCATTTCCGCAAGGAAGATTGCTGACGTTAGCTCCAACAATTCTTTTGCTGTCTATAGGTCTAAGTACAACGCAGACAAACCTGAGATGCTGTCAATTAGGTACGACTTCAATGGGTACCCTTGCAGAAATTACCGATCACCGATAAGTATCGATTCTTTAAGAATCAAAGCTTATCACTACAAAATTGTAGACCCTAGATTATTCACTCCAGACGAGATAACTAGGATTTTGATTTTCAAAGAAGAGTACCCAGAAGAATATCAACTTTTCAGACTTCCATCGAAAGAGACTTTAAATGCCCACTCATTTGGATCGTTGCAGCTTAGTCCTTCAGTAGTAAGTATTCCTAAAACGTCATTAGCAGACTTAGAACTAAAGAATCATTAGGTATATAATGCCAAGAAAAAAAATTCAAAAGTCCTTATGGGACCCATACGAAAATGGCATTAGCTATTCAGCTTTGTCTAAGTTTATCAATGATCGAGAACGTTTTCGTATTCGTGCTGTTGAAGGTCTTTCTCCAGGAGGTATCTCAGAGTCTTTAGATTTTGGAAACATATTCCACTATCTGCTCGAATGGTACTCTTCAGGGATTCGAACTGATTCAGCATTACAACGAAAACTAAATTCTTATTTAACTAAGAACAATGCTGATGAGGCTAAACGTAGATTAGCTGAATTGGCAAGGAAAGTTATGGTGATTTATGTACAACATTGGGATGACTCAACCAAAGTGTACATAGAACAAGAGGCTGAGTTTAAATGTCCTGTTCGTCTTAGCAATGGGAAGATAATTCCACTTGTTGGGAAACGGGACGCACTGTTCAGGAATAGTACTGATGGTCGTCTTTATCTTCAGGAGAACAAAACAAAAAGCAGAATTGATCACGTATGGCTTGAATCCGCATTGCCATACAACCTTCAGACAATGATTTATTGTTATAGTATTTTGAGAGATTACAAAGAAAAACCAGGAGGATTTCTATACAACATCATTCGTAAACCAGGATTAGAGCAAAGAAAAAAGGAACGAGATTCTGAATTTTTTAAACGTGTTGAAGACGATATTAACACTCGTCCAGAACACTACTTTATTAGATATACAGTAGACCTCGGACCCAATGACATCGAGAACTTCAATAATCGAGTGCTTCTTCCTGTTCTTGAACAGTTGTGCCTGTGGTGGGAGTCGATTAAACACGACCCTTTCGAACCGTGGACTCTGCCAGACGGGTCCATGAATCCACATCACTTTCTCCGTCCATTCGGAGTGTACGACAGTCTGGCACAGGGAAAAGGGGATTACTTCGATTACATAACAAGAGGCTCGAAGGTAGGTCTAGTTCAATGCGAAACCCTATTTCCAGAGCTAGAAAACGTAAACGTAAATAAACAAACCACCGAAGGAACTAAACATGAATAAGATTTCTTTCACTATGACTCGTCGTTTAACTCTCTTTAAGTACCTTATTTCCCCTCCAGTTGATTTTAATGGATGGTCAATCAATGAAGTTGCAGAGAGAGCTTCTAAAGATTTGAAATTTGATATCGATCCAAGGAATATCAAAGCTTTGATAAGAAATGGTCAGATCAATATCAAATTTAAGAAAAATTCAGAAGGTCACAGTCCTATGTCTGTGTTGACTACAAAAGTCAAAATGTTGCAAGACGGGTATCTGCATCTTTGTAATCTTTTAGATGTAGATGCTCCTGATGAAATTAAGAATATGTTTCCTAATGACGAGTAGTAATAACTATGAAAACAAAAACTATGATGAATGGTAAAAAGCAAACCAGCATTAAAGCTAAGCTTCTTCCAGGACCTGATGATTTGAACATTCCACCAGATGATTTAAATGCTTATACAACTTGTTTGTATGGCACCAAAGGTATCGGAAAAACAACACTAGCTGCGAGTTATCCAGGCTACGTTGTTATTATGACGGAACCTTTGCGTAAGAATTTGAACATCCGTATGTTTTCTCTGTCTTGTTGTGATTACGACGGTATCACTGTTGAAGGTAGAGATGATGCTTGGGTAGTGTTTAAAGCATTAGTTCAAGAAGCTTCGGAAGATGCTACAATAAAAGGTCTAGCAATAGATACTATTGACCGTCTATACGATGCTTGTTTAACGCATCACTGTGTTGTCGAAGGTGTCCGTCATCCAGGAGGTTTGAATGATTTTGGTGCTTTATGGTCAATCATTAAGGATGATTTTGAATCAACTCTTAATAGGATTCGTGAAAACGATCTTGGGTTGCTTCTACTGTCTCATGCTAAAGAAACTGAAATTGAACTTAATACAGGTTCTAAAGCAATGACATATGCTCCATCTTGTAGTGGAGCAGCAACGAAGTACATTAAAGCAGCTTGTGACTACGCTTTCTTTTATGGCTATCACGGTCGTAAAAGAGCTATTCATCTTAGAGGTTTTGAAAAGATCTGGACTTCTTGCGGAGTTTCAAATCGTTTCGTCTCTAAATCAGGTGAGCCTCTCACAATGATTGAAATGGGATCAGACACTGTAGGTAGTGGTTATCAGTATCTACAAAAAGGTTTTAACAATGAACTTTATAACTATGATGAGGAGCCAGAAGAAGCAGAAGAAGTGAAACCATCTCGACGTATTCGTAAGTAAAAGTTTAGTATTCTATTTAACAATCTCAGTAGGTTTGATAATGACTAAGAAAAAGTCTGCATTTGTTTTGGCTGGTGAAAACAACAAAGATATCATTAAAACTGCCAGTATGACTAAACGTAATAGTCTTACTACTAATGAAGATATTATCAGCGCTTATGATCTTCAGGACGGTTCGCGAGTAAGTGTTATTTGCAAAGTTACTCGTATTGTGGCTGATGTTCATGGTGATGATAAAGGGCCTATTGAAGGTCTTCCATACGTTAGCTTTAGTTTTGTACCGACATCGGGCAATTTGAAAGGCTCAGTTATTAGTAACTTCATGCCTTGCTATGATCGTCGGTCTCCAGAAGACGGAGTTTCCGAGAAAGCTATGGAATGGATCTTCCGTGAATTTCAAGGCTTGGGTATGGATACTGAAGGTTGGACTTTGGTTGACGTTGAAAGTGCTGCTGATGTAGTCACAGAAGAACAACCAATGGTAGCTCTTGGTATCAATTGTTCTAAGATTAAATCTGGGAAGAGCAAAGGTAATTTGGCAATCAACGTTCGTATCAATCGTTTGATTGTTGAAGGTAACGAAGCTCCATCTCCAGTTAAATCCTCAAAGCCTGCACTAGGTGTGCTAACACCAGAACCTGTGGTTTTGGACGAAGACAGTGATGATGAAGACACTGTTGATTATATTCCTAAGGTACACGATGAAGTTACCTATACGTACGAAGAAGATGATGATGAAGAAGTTCTTCAATGTACGATCACTAAAGTAAATCTCAAGTCACGCACTTGTGATCTCAGTGATGGTGAATATGGGTATGAAAACGTTCCCTTTAGTGAAATTACTCCTATAGAGTAATCATAAAGAGTCGCTAGTCTCACAATACTAGCATTTTAGGACCATGAGATGGTTTCTCTAACTAGGCTTATATCCTAGTGATCTGTAGGTTCGATTCCTACTGGTCCTATCCCACACCATAAAGGATTGAGTAATGAAAGCCAGGAAGAAAATTCCCACCTATGCAATCGCTATTGATACAGAAACAACTGGAACCTATCTCTATCACGGTTGTCAACCTTTTATGGTCACAGCTTGTGATACAGAAGGCAATTTATTCTGTTGGGAATACGAAGTAGATATTTTGACTAGAGAAGTACTTTATTCTAAGTCTCCTGAAGTCACTAAAAATATCTATGCAACACTATCAAAGTACCCTATATGGGTATTCCATAATGCTACTTTTGATCTTCGAGCACTTGAAATTATCTTCCAGGATTCTTTTCAGGAATTGAGCAAGGACAAGGTTATCGAAGATACTCTTATACAGTCCCATATTATGGATTCAGCAGATTCTCATGGGCTGAAATACCTAGCAGCTTTGCATCTAAACGTACCCTGGGATGATCAAGATGCTCTTAAACAAGCTGTTACAGAAGCAAGAAGAATTGCAAAAAGACTTTTACTGGGTATTGCTGATGAGTATGTAGACTCACTTCCTAATCAGACAGGAGAGTACACATATTGTGATTACTGGCTCCCAAAAGCGTTAGCAAAAAAAGAACAATATCCTTCTGATCATTTATGGCATACTGTTTGCCAACAATATGCTGAACGTGACGTAGAAAGAACTATTGTTCTCTATAACAAGTTCACTAAATATCTTAGAAACACTAAGGTAGAGAAAACTGTTCAAGTCAACAACAACGGCAACACTGAAGAACTTAGACTCTATAAAAACTTATTGGAGATTTACAACGATCATCGAAGAATAATAAAACCAGTTCTAAACATTCAAGCTAACGGAATTCGTTTTTATTACAACAAGGCCATTAAAGCAATTCAATCTTTAACTGAAGAATTGATTCCTTTTCAGGAAGTCATATCAGATGTAGCTGGAGAGGACTTTAACTATAGATCAACTAAACAACTAAGAGAACTTCTTTATGACTATTACAAGTTTCCTGTTCTCTTTAAAACAGGTAAAGGTGATCCTAGTACAGATGCTGGAACTTTAGAGACACTAGCGAGTAACTATAGACAAAGTGGTATAGAAATTGTTGATAGCATTTTAGAAATTCGTAAACGTGAAACTACAATGCGGTATATCAACAATTATTTATCTTTTGCAACTGCATATGTTACTAAATACACAGATGGATCAACTCACACTCTTCACTATCTACATCCGTCTTTGAACGCTACAGGAACATCTACCACTAGATTCTCCTCCTCTAATCCTAATGGTCAGAACATTTCAAAAGGAGAAGATGTAGTAGATGATTCCGGTAAAAAGAAGAAGGTATTTAACCTTAGAGAATTGTTTGGACCTCCACCAGGATACGTATGGTATACCATCGATTATAAATCATTGCAGTTAATCATATTTGCGTATGAATCTGGAGATGACGGCCTTATCACTACATTTCTTTCCGGAGGTGATCCTCATCATTATGTAGCTTGTGGTTTGTTTAATACCAACACTCCTACAGAACTACAAAGAAGAATTGCTAAGAACGTTAACTACGGACTTATATTTGGTGCTGGCGAATCTAAAATCGATGCTACCGCAGGTAGGAAAGGTACTTTCAAATTGTATAACGATCAGTTCCCAGGAGTGAATCGTTATATGCAGAGTGTAATTAAGGAGGCTCGTCGCAAAGGCTATGTAACTACTGCTTGGGGGTATCCTTTAGTAGTATCTTTAGACTTTGCCTATAAAGGTGTTAACTACATTATTCAAGGAGACGAAGGAGAGATTGTAAAAAGAGCAATGATCTACTGCAATGAATATCTAACAGAGAGTCATCCTGAATGTCAGCTTATCATGCAGATTCATGATGAGTTGATTTTTCAGTGTCCTAGTTGGTATGATTTTCCTCTTGCAGAAATTAAGCAGTTAATGATGAAACCAGCATCTGATATTGGGTGGTCAACTCCCGTAGATGCGTCTATTGTCAAAGTTCATTGGGGAAGCAAGGAATCCGTATGAAAGAGTTATTAGATTTTCACAGGATAGAAATAAATCCAGCTACAAACAATCAACACTTAGGAGAGTGCCCATTTTGCAATAAACTTAAACTATATGTCAATTTAGAAAAACAATTGTGGGATTGTAAAACTTGTGGAGTCGAAGGTAATCAATTCACTCTACTAACATTACTTCATAAGCATTATCTAGGGAAAACTACTGAATATGATTATTACCAACTTGCCAAGAAACGAAACGGAATCCAAGCCGACACTTTTAGAATGGCTGGTTTTGCTTGGGATAGCGTCAATAATCGTTGGCTGGTCCCCTATCAGAATGGTAGTGAATTTCTTAACAACTTGGGTGCTATCAACCCGTCTAGAGGATTCAAGATATTCAAATCACCAGGACTTCCTTTAAAGCTATACAGACCGTTTCATACCAAAGAGTTAGCAAGTACTGTAGTTGTCACAGAAGGAGAATGGGACTTATTAGCTATATATCCACACTTACCTTCTGGTTACAGTGTTGTATCTATTCCAGGAGCAATGTCTTTCAAACAAGAATTTATTCCACTATTCCGAAACAAGAATGTAATTCTTCTTTACGACAAAGACGATGCAGGGAGAGCTGGGATAGCAAAAGCTGTAAGACTTTTAAACCCAATTGCAGAATCAATAAAGTTTCTTGCATGGCCGGAAGATTACGAATTTCCAAGTGCCGAAGATCCAAATAAAGAAGGTAAAGATCTTCGTGATCTTGTAGCTCATAATAAGTCTTAATAAGTACTCTAAGGTATTACAAATGAAAAAGAAGTTATCGCGTGCTGTTAAAAAATTATATCAAACAAGTGATGTTTGGAAAATCATATCTTCGGCTTTAGTTATTGCTGAAGAAATGGAACAATCAGAATATGTAGATACCCAGTTCACACTTCCCGAAGTTGATCCAATAAAGTCTTGGGAAGAACTTATATCTATATATCGAAAGGAACTTTATCTTACTCCAGGGAACGAAGCAGCTATCGCACTATGTCTAGCTGTAACAATATCCCCTTATCTTCCAGGAGAACCAATTTGGCTATTTCTTATCGGTCCTCCTTCTTCAGGAAAGACTACGATCATTGAAGCATTTGGAACTAGCAATCTCTATTGTGAGTCTCAATCACAACTTCACAGTAAAATGTTGGTTTCAGGTTGGAAATCAGCAGATGGAAAAGACGCATCGTTTTTACCTAAACTTAAAAAGCGTACTCTTCTTATTAAAGATTACACTACTGTTGTTTCGATGGATCATCGTGCGCAAGAAGAACTGTATGGCATTCTTAGAGATGCTTTCGACGGAACATTCAAGAAGCAATATGGTAATCGTTTGGTTAGAGCGTTTACAGATATTAAGTTTGGGATGATCGCAGGTGTCACTAGAGTTATTCACGGTGATTCAAGATCATCTCTTGGGGAAAGATTTCTAAAAATTGAATATCTAGAAGAAGATGAATTTAACGAGACTCACCATATCCATGCTGCTATGGACTCATATCATAGAAAGGAAGAACGTGGGAAACTTTTAGAAAGAACAACTCTTGGGTACATAGATAATCTTATTACTAATGTACCTTCTTCAGACGCTCTTCCAGAAGTTCCTAAAGAGTTCAGAGATAAGATTGTTAAACTAGCTCTTTTAGTATCTCATCTTCGTGCTCAGGTAGATCGTAGAGGGGATGACTCTTTGCTGTACCGTCCAGGTAAAGAAATTGCCTCTCGGGTGTCAGTACAGATGACAAAGATTACACAGTGCTTAATGCTAGTGCTCAACAAACAACAGCCTGATGAGGAAATCTACAGAGTTCTTAGAAAATTATCTTTAGACTCATGTGTACCATTCAATGTTGAGTTTACAAGAATATTGTACGATAATATAACAGGTATTTCTCGTTCAGATCTTGTTACAGCATTACAGCTACCACAAACTAATGTTCATAGAATCTGTAACGATCTTCTTCAGTTGGGAATTATTCAAATGAAAAAGGTCAACAACGGAAAAAATTCAGGAAGAGATAAACACGTTTACATTCTTCACCCAAATATTTATAAGTTATGGGACGAGGCGATTATAAATTATGCAAATATGAGTCAGACAGAGACAAGTACGAAAGTTGCATTATCCCTTAAACCAAAGAAAATAAAACGTGTTTCACTTCAATCTTAGACTGCTGTCGTTTGCTCCAGAAAATAAAGTTGTTGTGCATAATTCCATGACAACGCCGTCTTTGACCTATAATGAAGTCATTCATCCGCAAAAAAGACTTGATTCTTTGCAAAATGATTTCATAGATCAAATTAAAAAATCTTCTGTACAGATACCACTAAATTCAGAAAATCTTGCTGCTGGAAGCTTAGAGCTATTGGCACAGGGTCTTCGTAAAGGTAAGATTAAAGAGAGTTCAATTTACGGCTATACAGACGAAGACAATAATTTTGTAGTTCTTGTCAAATACGTAGCCAATAGTTAATCCTTTTACTGTGGAGTTGTTATGGCCCGGCCTCGAAAGAAGATCATGTTGGAAGCTGTTTCTACCAAGGAACGAGTAAAGACTTCTAAAGATCGTCGTCCTTCTCTTGCTACAATTATGAACCTCACGTCAGCAAAGACGGATACAACAGGATCAGCAATTAAAGTAACTGAGACAAAACGAGTAATTCGTATGTTCATCGATCAGGTAGTAGATGATTATTCTAATCCAGTAGATCGTATGCACTTTCTGATGAAGAACTTTTTCTAGTTCAAAGTCTGAATGCAAAAAAGCCCTTACTCCCCTAAAGAACCAGATAAAGAAAGATCTTGCTTAAATTGCAGGATTATGTTCAAATCTACAGGTCCAGGAAATCGTATTTGCCCTAAATGCAAACATGATTCTAAGACATCTAAATTTGAAATTTCAGTTCATACTCTTCGAAAGTTTGTCAAAGAAGATGATGACTGAAACCCTCTTTAGGAGATTGTAATGGGATACGGAAAAGAGAAATCGTGTGGCGACCGTAACGACATGAAAAAGCTTAAAAAGTCGATGCCAAAAAAGACTACTAAAGCTTCTGATAAGAAAATGCCACGTTCGATGAAAAAGAAGTAAACAGTCTGAACCTCCACAGACTGGCCCACTTGTTAGGTTCCACGCTCTCCTAACAAGTGGGTTTTTATTTATCTTGTATATTACTTCAAATTATGACCCGTCAAAAACTATTGATCAAGTCTTCTACTCCTCTTCGACTAGAGTACAGAAACCCAAAAACAATTCGATTAAATTCCAAGAATTGGAGGATTCATCCTAGAAGACAACGACAAGCCTACAATGCTTTCAAAAAAGAAATTGGTTGGGCTGGTGCCATTCTTATCAATGAAAAAACTGGAAACCTTCTCGATGGTCACATGCGAGTCGATGAAGCAGTCAAGAATGGAGAATCCCAAATCCCATGTTTAATTGGTAATTGGGACGAGCAACAAGAAAACCTAATCCTTCAAAATTTAGATCCTCTTGGTGCTCTAGCAGTTGCAGACAAAGAGGCTTTAGCAAGTCTTACTGAAGCTAACAAAAAGAAACTTACCGATCTTCAAAACGACACAACTCGTAAGTTAGCTCAACTCACTCAAGATTTAAAAGTCTTATCAGAGTCTGAAGAATCTGGCCCTTTGATTAAACAATCAACACCAATAAGAAAACCTCAAGAAGAACCTTCTAAACAAGAAGAAGAGGAAAAGGAAGAAGAAGAGGAATTTGAAATAGATGTCACCTATCAAGTTCCTGAATACAATAAATCACTTCGTGTCGAGATCTTAAACTCAGATGTATTTTTTCAATCTGATGATGATCGTTTGGTATCGATACCTTTGCATCTTCCATCACTTCTTCCTGACATGCTGGCGACCCCGGACATGGTACCTCGTCAGGTATTCAATCGGAGCAAAACTCAAAAACATACCCCAGATACCTATTACTGCATCTCTTCAGTTCCTTGGCCCGAATCTCGACAAGGAGGGGTACTAGGCTTTTTCACTGAAGACTACCGTTTCAATAACTGCTACGACTTTGCGTCCAATTTCTTAGAAGAACTTCTTGAAGAAGATTGGACTGCTGTTTGTGTCCCTGATTACTCTTTATACGATACCCACCCATTTCCAATGAAACTATGGAACTTATACCGTAGTCGTTGGTGTGGTCGTTATTGGCAAGAGGCAGGAATTCACGTCATCCCTATCATCCAGGGATTCTATGTGACTCAAGACCTAAACATGGAAATGGAGATAATCGTTGGATCTCTTCCCAGGAAAGTTCCTGTAGCAGCTTGTCAAATGAGAGGAATAGGATCTGGTTATAAGACCTTTTGCAACACTCTCAACGAAGCAGTAGATGTTTTAGGTATTGAATCTCTTATCATTTACGGAGGATTAGATAGGCAAAAGGTATTACATGGTTATTTGACAGATAAGGCAGAGATCATATACTTACCTTCGTTTATAAAGTCAAGAAGAGAAGTATTCAAACTAGAAAAAGATTAACAATAACACTTTAAGGTTTATACAATGGCAAAAAAGAAAGCAGCTACGCCTGTAAAAAGAGCAGTTAAAAAAACTCCAGTAAAAAAAGCTACGCCTGTAAAAAAAGTAGCTAAAGCATCTTTTGAATTAACAGCAGAAGAATTAAATAGGAATTCAGTTAACAACAAATCATTATCTGGCAGAGTAGACAATTCAGAATCTTTTTACAATCCTGAACGAAGACGAACTGCTGCTAGGGAGATGTCAAAATTTGTTAGAGGAGGTCAGAAAAGCGATCCAGTCCCTAAAAAAAGAGATGAAGAAGGAAATATAATTCTATCAGATTCTGCTGATGCAGTACGCAAAAGAGAAACTAGAGTTTCTAAATCCTCATCAGTAGGTCAAACAAAAGGTTCAGCTTCTAAATCAGAAAGAGAACAAGCTACTAAGGCAGCTAAACAAGCCGGAGGTGGCAATAAGAAAGCAGCACAAACAAAGCCAACAAGTACGCAAGAAAAAGCTAAAAAAGCTACAAGAGCAGCTAAAAAAACCAGTAAAAAAGCTACAGGACCTCAAAAGAAAACTTCTAAAAAAGCTCCTGCAAGAAAGAAAGCAGCTAAAAAAACTACTCCTAAAAAAGCAGCAACTAAAAAGAAGAAGGCATAATGCAAAAAAAAGATAAAAACAAATCAGGAAAACTGACCCAAGCAGCTAAAACTCTTGGTTCAGCCGGAGGTAAAAAAGGTGGTCCCGCAAGGGCTTCTGCTTTGACCCCCAATCAACGCAAGTCGATTGCAAGGAAAGGAGCCGTTGCCAAAAATACCCTCTACGGTAGGCGTCCTGAAAAGGGCAAGTAGCATTGCTTCTCCCAGGGGTTTCCCGTAGAATACGGTGGAACTGGGAACCTATCCCGACATTGGAAAACAGGATATCTGCGAGTACGATGTCGGGATTTTTTATTTTTTCTAAAAACCTTGTTGACAAACCTTCCGAATGACGATACCTTAGACAGATCAACTATTCACACCGTACTTGGAGGTACCATGAACGAGAAAGATTTCGACCTTCCGACCTACCACCCTTCCGACGAAGATTGGGCAGAGTACTTCAGGTGGCTCGATGCTCAAGAGGTAGTCTACGTTCGAATTGCTCTTGAAATTCAAATGTACGAAGACGTACAAGAGGATGCTCCTTTCTAATCAGAACTGCCTTTATCAGGGTATGTTCGGAGTCACCCAGCGGGAGGTGGTGCAAAACGCCCGTTCAGCACTTCAGTTTTCAATCCTTTATGAAGTGCTGCCCCGACGCCGTGGCGGGTAATCCACGGCATTCTTTTACCTTTAGGAGAAACGATGCTCAGCGAATATCAAATCAATGTTTTAAATAAACTACTGGCCGAGGTACTTCAACCTGACCACCGTTCGGTAGCAGTCTTCAGGTCACTCTTCGACGAGTTTCAGAATCAGGATAAAGATTCAAAAAGTCTTGTTCAGGCAGGGATGGTGGTTTCAAAAGCCATTGCTGGAGCAACAGTTGCTGAAATCTTTGCTGCGATTAGCAAGACCGAAGACGATCTTTTTGAATTTATTTCTCAAAAAGATTACGCAGAAGAACTTTACCTAATTGAACTGGCGGTAGGGCATATTCTCATTCGAACCTTAGAAAAACGACTCTCAATGACTGTTCAGGAGGAAATCCCAGCCCTTTTGAAGGATTGCAGGAATAGGGCGGAAACGTCCTTAAAAGAAATGAGGAAAAAGTTCGATTGAAATTTCTTCCAGGAATTCCTCATTTGGCCTTGCGAACCTTGCCGATAACCTTTATACTCCAACCTTCTGTTTTACTTCTTTGTAATCGGAGGCCACTCCGAATGGAACTACAATGCTCAGCGTAAACGTCCGTAACCACACCAACAGCATTATTGCTAGGTGCAAACAGTCCAAAGATTCTCTTCTTCAGAACAACAGAAAGAAGAACAAAAATCGATATTTGTTCATACCGTGCAAAGGTACACCTCAAGCTCTTGGTGTAGCTCACGTAGACACCGTCTTCGAAGGATTGCCAAGATTCAACGGTCAATCACTAAAATTAGATCCTCCTAAAGTTCTTCCAGGAGGTGATATTCGTAGTGGTGCTCTCGATGACCGTCTTGGTGTCAGCATTCTTATGGATATTCTTCCTAAGGTAATGCCCAGCTTTAAGTACGATATTCTACTGACAGACGACGAAGAAATTGGTCGCTCTACAGCTTCTGACTTTGTTAACGACTGTATGTCCAACGACTCCATGTACGAGCGTACTGACAACTACCGATTTTTGTTTCAGTTCGATCGTGCAGGTTGTGACGTTGTTACATACAATTATTACAATCGTTCTGCTGAAGCTCATCTAGAAGACTCATGTTGGCACATTGGTCATGGCTCCTTTTCAGATATTTCTGCAATGGAAGATCTAGGTATCTGGGCTGCTAACTTTGGCTGTGGCTACCACAATCAGCACAGTAACGATTGTTACGTTGACATGGATCAACTTGACATGAACCTACGACGCTTTGCAATGTTCGTAAAACGAACAGGCAATACCATCTTCAAACACTCTAGTACCTACAATTCCAATTTCTCTTCATCTAATAAGTGGAGAAATGGGTATTACGGTGAGAGTTTCTACAGCAAGTCAAACAAAGGTACTAAATATGGGTTTTACGAACAACCCAAAAGTACCTTTGTTGACAGCAAAACAAAAGATCCTTTTTATGCAGCAGATGACTGGTCGTCTTCTTGGGAAACCTACGTTGACGAAGATGCTAAAAGTGAGGACGAACTTGTTGATATGTTCGTCCCTAAAAACTATTTCAAGGAGTTGTCAGATGAAGCCGACGAAGACTTTGAAACTATCGACTTCGAAATTATCGACAAAGCTACAAAAAGTTGTAGCTAATTGGAATTGGAAAACTTTTCGATTCGGTTGGTATAAAGATACTGTCGAAGTTCAATCGTATGATTCGTATTTCACTACTAAGTACACTCCTACCTCTCTGTACAAAGAGGTATGGATTAACAAACGTACAAAAGAAAAACGTGTACTTACCTATATTATCTAATTTACGGAGGGATCTATGTTAGTTCTAAAAAGAAAAACGCACGAAAAGATTCAATTTGATACTCTTGACGGAGTAATTGAACTTTTTGTTTCTAAAATCGAAGGAAAGTCAGGTGTCTCTATTGCAATCTCAGCCCCGTCTTCGGTATGTATAAGGCGAGACAATGCGAAGAACAAAACACCAAAGAAACCTATTGCTTTTACACAAACAAGTCTCAATGACTATTTGAAGCAACGCAGAAACATCAAGACTAGCACCAGTGATCAACAATAGTTTAGAAAGTTTAATTTCTCAAACAGTTAGGAATGATCATGGTACGAATTTTATTGGCGTTAATTGCTACAGTTATTTCAGCCTCAGCAATTTTCTCCCAGGAAGTCAAATGGACTACTTGGGCTAAAGTGAAAGAGTTCAACCGCCCTGCACTTGGTAAAACACTGAATGATATAGAGTCTCATATACAATCAGGACATCAATACTCATTCCCTAACATGCCAATGACTTGGGCACACGAAACAACTCACGGCATTAACGCCAATATTCGTAACCGTTTCTTTAAAGTGAAACCAGTGCAGTCAGGATTCTACTGTCTTGAAAGTAGGGCAGTACTTATAGAAGAACCTAAAACTACTATATCAAGATTCTCATCAAAAATTCCAAGATCCCTAAGAGGTCCTAGTTACGATTTATATTTAAAAAAACAAGCTCAACATTGGAATAATTCACCATTGTACATTTTAGATGAATGGATTGCCTATACAAACGGAACAAGCACAGGCCAGGAGGTTCAAGAGGATGGTTGGTTCTACGAGCTTCTTCAGGCACATAACTTCAATGTTTATAGTATTTACTTAGCACAACAAGTTGAAGAAGATTGTCCTAATTATGACAGCACACAATTAAAAGCGTTTATAAAGTGGAACACAGAAAGAGTATTTGAGTATACATCTCGATCTGTTCAGAATCCCACTAACAAACTAGATAGAGTTAATACTTATCTAGAAGCATTAAAAAATTCCTCAGAAGCGGAACCTATTAGAATCTTTTCCAGGAAATACTTTGGGGAAGATTGGTGTAAACGTATTTACAATTTCTAGCATACATTGGTAATCATGATACAGCATGTTGATTTAGATAGGTTTATTAGTTCGTTTGTAGACTACGGAAGAGAAGATAATTTCAGTTATTATGCTCTTAAAACTCTTTTTAATTATTTCCAGGATTACGAACGTAGTAGTGGAGAAACTCTTTGGTTGGATCCAATTTCTATATGCCTTGAATGGGCAGAATATTCTAATACCAAAGATGCTTATTTAGAAAACTGCAATAATACGTTATCTGATTCTGATGAGTCGTTGTTGTCTGATTCTGATGAGTCATTAGACTATCTAAAATTTTTACAACAAAGAACGACAGTTTTAACAACAGAATCAGGTAGTTGTGTAATTTGTACAATAAATCTATAAGGTCAAAATATATGCCATTTGGATCAATTAGCGTGTTTGCTGCCATCATCAGCGAACTGGAACCAATTAAGCCGAAGATTGTGCTTGACCTTGGTAGCGGCAACGGCATCAACGCAGCCGGTATTCGCAACTGGGTTAATCCCGATGCAGTCATAGTGACAGTCGATGTATGGCAACCGAAGTGGAAGTATATCACAGCATCGACAGCGCATTACGACATGCTGATTGAAAAGTTTCTTGACTATCCGGCTGATGAATGGATGTTTGATTGCGTCATCATGACTGACGTGCTGGAGCACTTTGAGAAGGACGTTGGCCACAAGGTGCTTAGCAAGATCATGAGGTGCCTAGTACCAGGCGGCAGAGCCTATGTATCGACGCCTGCCATCTGGATGGAACAAGGGCCGGTCGATGGCAACGAATACGAGACGCATCGATCACTATGGCAAGTCGGTGATTTCGTCGGCTGGGACGTGCTGAAGGACGGCCAGCGTGATGCGTTTGGGCATGAGATGATATTGGTCAGGTACATCAAGGAGACATCATGGAATCGCTAGCAGTGATCGCAGCGCTGGTGTTTTTATCGATGGTCATTGGCAGCGGCATTTCCATCGTGCTAGCGTTCATGGACTATCATTACGCAGCAC
>Ga0172363_10000996_pt1 | contig 22361 bp, 14 predicted proteins | sample LakKivs2_kivu2a2_FD_114541 | JGI IMG/M metagenome (GOLD analysis project Ga0172363, IMG submission 114541) | Sediment microbial communities from Lake Kivu, Rwanda - Sediment s2_kivu2a2 | ecosystem: Environmental > Aquatic > Freshwater > Lake > Sediment | place: Rwanda: Western Province, Lake... | reverse complement strand
TTCGGGTGCCGGCCCAACGGCCAGCTCAGCTTGCCCTCGGTCTCGGACATCCTCCCCCACGCCAGCGCCAGATAGGTCTTCCAGGTGATGCGGTTCTTGAACTGATGGACCAGGAACGACCAAGCCCGCGGCGAGCGGGCCACGACCATGACGCCCGACGTGTCCTGGTCCAGCCGGTGGACGATGCCCGGCCGCTCCGGGTGGCCGACCGCGGCGACCTCCGGAAAGTGATAGAGTAGGGCGTTCACCAGCGTCCCCGACGGGTGTCCCGGCCCCGGGTGGACGACCAGGTGCGGCGGCTTGTCGATGACGATGACGTCCGCGTCCATGTACACGATCTTGAGCGGGATGCATTGCGGGACGAGAGGCCCCTCCTCCGGCTCGGGGACCTCGTACTCGACATGGACGCGGTCGCCGGGCTTGAGCTTGTAGCCCGCTTTTCGCTTATACGACCCGACCGTGACGCCGCCCGCGTCGATGACCTTGCGGACCTGGGCCCGCGACAGGCCCTCGATCTTGTCGGCAAGAAAGACGTCGAGGCGGACCCGGCTGCCGGCCTCGGGCCCGACGACGAGGTCAGCTCGTGGCACGGCCGCGACGCCTCATGACGATGAAGAGGACGATGCCGCCGATGAGCCCCACGACGCAGGCGAGCTGCGGAAAGGACAGGCTGGAGAAGGCCGTGGCGCCCCGGATGAAGTAGATCTTGTCCGCGTGGTCGCCGCGGAAGTACTCGGTGAAGAACCGGATGACCGAGTAGTTGATGATGTAGAAGCTGAAGACCTGGCCGTCGAACTTCTTTTTCCTCAGGATGAGGAAGAGGACGCCGAAGTTGAGAAAGTTCAGGATGGCCTCATAGAGCTGGACCGGATGCATGGGCTCGTTGAGGTGGACGCCGGTGAGCTGGGCCGCATACTGGCTCTTGAAGACCGCCGCCCAGGGCAGCGAGCAGCCCCGGCCGTAGCAGCACCCGGCGCTGAAGCAGCCGATCCGGCCGAAGCCGTGGCCAAGGGCCAGGGCCGGGCCGATGAGGTCGGCCGTCTTCCACGTCGGGATCCTCTTGCGGTGGAAGTACCACAGGGCGTACACCGTGCCGAAGAGGAGCCCGCCCTGGAAGACGCCGCCGGACCGGGCCAGGGAGAAGAGCTCCTTCGGATAGTCGAAGTAGTAGCCGGCGTTCGAGATGAAGAGGACGGCCTTGGCCCCGACGAGCGAGACGATGATGGTGTAGAACGCCGCGTCCATGATCCGGACGGCGTCGAGGCCGCTTTTCTTTGCCTGGACGTAGATGAACCAGAGCCCGAAGCCGACCCCGACGGCCATGAGGAAGCCGTAGGTGTGGATGGTCAGGGGACCGATCTTCAAGAGGATGGGGTGCATGCGGGTTTCCTCCTGAACAGGGTGAAGAGCATCAGGCAGGCGCCGATGGAGATGCAGGAATCGGCGACATTGAAGAACGGCCAATGCGCCTTGCCGATGTAGAGGTCGAGGAAGTCGATGACATGGCCGCGGATGAGCCGGTCGAACTGATTGCCCAGCGCGCCGGCCAGGATCAGGGTCAGGCTGACCCTCATCAGCTTGTCCGAGGCCGGGGTCTTGAAGAAGTAATAGACGACCAGGGCCAGCGCGGTGAGCGAGGCCGCCGTGAGGAGGATGAAGACGATCCGGCTGTTCGTCTGCGAGAACGTCCCGAAGATGGCCCCGCGGTTGTGGATGCGGGTGATGTTGAAGAACCCGGGGATGACCGGCACGGACTCGTAGAGCTCGACGCCGCGAGCGATCAGGTTCTTGGTCACCTGGTCGAGAACGACCAGGCCGACCATGAGCAGGGTGTAAGGGGTGTACTTCTTCATGCGCCACCTTTGACGGCCCGTTCGCAGCGGGCGCAGAACGTCGGATGGTCGGCGCTTTGGCCGACGGAGGTCGAATAGCTCCAGCAGCGCTCGCACTTCTCCCCCGCCGCCCGGGTCACGGCGACGGCGAGCTCGTCCCCGGCCGCCGGCTCGACCGCGACCTCCGAGACGATGAACAGCGCGGCGAGATCGGCCCGGTGCGCCTCGAGGAGCGCCGCCTCGGCCGCCGGGGCCTTGAGGGTGACGCGGGCCTCGAGGGAGTTGCCGATGAGCTTCGATTCCCGGGCCTTCTCGAGCTCCTTGAGGACCTTCTCCCGGACGGCCAAGAGCCGCTCCATGTCCTCGACGAAGTGCGCGCGTTCGGGCCCGAGCCAGTCGCGGCCCTCGGGGAACTCGCCGAGGTGGACCGACGCGTCTTTGCCCGCGAAGGCGGGGACGAAGGCCCAGGCCTCCTCGGCCGTGAACGACAGAATGGGGGCCATGAGCAGCAGCGAGTCGCGCAGGATCGTGAACATGGCCGTCTGGGCCGAGCGCCGCTCGAGCGACCGCCGGCCGGAGCAGTAGGCCCGGTCCTTGACGACGTCGAGGTAGAAGGCGCTCAGGTCGACGGTGAAGAAGTCGAGGACGTCGTGGAGGATGGGGTGGAACTCGTAGTCGAGGTAGGACTGGATGACGCGCCGCCGGACCTCCTCGAAGCGATAGAGGATCCAGCGGTCGAGGTCGAGGAGGCCGGCCGCGGGGACGGCGTCCCGCTCCGGCTCGAAGTCGGAGACGTTGCCGAGCAGGAAGCGCCAGGTGTTGCGGATCTTGCGGTAGGCCTCGACCAGGCGCTGCTCGATCTCGGGGCCGAAGCGGGCGTCCTCTTTGTAATTGAGCATGGCCGCCCAGAGCCGGAGGACCTCGGCGCCGCTGCGCTTGATGATCTCGCCGGGCTCGATGACGTTGCCCATGGACTTCGACATGGCCCTCCCCTGCTCGTCGAGGATGAAGCCGTGGGTGATGCAGGTCCGGAAGGGGCTCGCGCCCTTCGCCCCGACGCCGATGAGGAGCGAGCTGTTGAACCAGCCGCGGTGCTGGTCGTGGCCCTCGATATAGAGGTCGGACGGCCAGGAGTGGCCCGGGGCCCGTTCGAGGACGTTCTGGGACGAGCCGGACTCGAACCAAACGTCGAGGATGTTCGCCTCCTTGTCGAATTCGCTTGTCCCGCACTTCGGGCAGACGGCCCCGGGCGGGAGGAGGGCCGCGGCGTCGCGGTCGAACCAGGCGCCCGAGCCCTCGACGGCGAAGATCGCCGCGACGTGGCGGCAGACCGCGGCGCCGGCAAGCGGCGTCCCGCAGGCTTGGCACTTGAAGGCCGGGATGGGCACGCCCCACGAACGCTGGCGCGAGATGCACCAGTCGGGCCGGCCGGCGACCATGCCGTCGATCCGCTCCCGGCCCCAGTCGGGGATCCAGGCCACCTTGGCGATGGCCTCGCGGCCCTTGGCCCGCAGGCCGTTCTTGTCCATGGAGATGAACCACTGCTCGGTCGCCCGGAAGATGACCGGGTTCTTGCAGCGCCAGCAGTGCGGATAGGAGTGGGAGATCGTCGTTTCCTTGAGCAGCGTCCCGTCGCGCTTCATGTCCGCGGTGATGCGGGCGTTGGCCTCGAAGACCCGCTGGCCGGCGTAGCGCGGGACATCGGGGGTGAAGCGGCCGTCGTCGTCGACGGGCGTGTAGATGTCGAGGCCGTAGGCCTGGCCGGTCAGGAAGTCGTCGGCGCCGTGCCCGGGCGCGGTGTGGACGGCGCCCGTGCCGTCCTCCAGGGTGACGTACTCGCCCAGGACGAAGAGCGAGTCGCGGTCGATGAAGGGGTGCCGGGCCTTGAAGCCCTCGAGCTCGCGGCCGGGGAACGTCGCCAGGACCTTCGGCGCCGGCCAGCCGAGCTCCTCGGCCACGACCGGGAGCAGCCGCTTGGCCATGATGTAGACGTCGCCCGCGGCCTCGGCCGCGGCGTACTCGGACTCGGGATGGAAGGCGATCGCTAAATTGGCCGGGAGCGTCCAGGGGGTCGTCGTCCAGATGACGACGTAAGCGCGCCGGCCGCGCAGGGCCGGGAACTTGGCCCCCAGGTCCGACGTGACCTCGAACCGGACGTAGATCGAGGGCGAGGTCTTGTCCTTGTATTCGATCTCGGCCTCGGCCAGGGCGGTCCGGTCGTGCATGCACCAGTGGACGGGGCGTTTGCCCTTGTAGACCTCGCCGCGGTCGAAGAAGACGGCCAGGTACTCGAGGACCTTGGCCTCATAGGCCGGGTGCATCGTCAGGTAGGGCGTGTCCCAAGCCCCGAGGACGCCCAGGCGCTTGAACTCGCCGCGCTGGATGTCGATGAACTTCTCGGCGTACGTGCGGCACGCCTCGCGGAAGGCGGTCAGGGGCAGCGTCTTCTTCTGCTCGCCGAGGTGGCGGTCGACGTGGATCTCGATGGGCAACCCATGGCAGTCCCAGCCGGGAACATACGGGGCGTAATAGCCCAGCATGGAGCGGGACTTGACGACGAAGTCCTTGAGGATCTTGTTGAGAGAGGTCCCCAGGTGGATGTGGCCGTTGGCGTAGGGCGGCCCGTCGTGGAGGATGAAGGGCTGGCGGCCGGCGGCCGCGCGCTTCTCGAGGATCTTTTCGTAGAGGCGGTCGGCCTCCCACGTCTTGAGGGTCTCGGGCTCTTTCTGGGCCAGGTGGGCCTTCATGGCGAAGTCGGTGCGGGGCAAGTTGAGCGTGCTCTTCACATCCCTGTCGGCCATAGGGGTCTCCAATCAGCGAGATACAGTCGGCTATTATAAGGCAATTCGGCCCGGGCTGCCACACCGATTCTCGGGGCTCTTCCTCCCTCGGCGTCTCCCCCATCCGTCCTCGCCGCCGGGAAGCCACCAAGGAACCGCGGCTCCGGGCGGGTGGAGGCCCCCACGCCGTTGCGTCATAGCCCCTCAAATCGATGCGGAGCCCGGAGTTGGGGGATCTGGAAATTAGCGGTAGGACCTATTTTTTTATGAAGTGGGCGCCTCGGGAGACGGGGTTGGCCAGGGCGGCCCGGGTGATCATCAGGGCGACGAGGATGCCGTGGCGCAGGCCGACCAGCCGGGGCTCGAGGCGGGCCGCCTGGTAGAACTTCTCGATGCGGTGGCTGAGGTACTCGAGGTCCGATTTGGCCCGTTCCAGGCGCTTGCCGGTCCGGATGACGCCGGCGTAGTTCCACATGGTCGAGCGGATGGTCAGCCAGTCCTGGTTGACCAGGGCCGGGTCGACCGCTTCGACCTTCTTCGGGGCGTACCAGCGGTGGATCTCCTCGGCCCGGAAGGGCAGCGCCTTGTCCAGGCGCCCGGCGATGTCGCGGGCCGCCCGGTCGCCCCAGACCAGCCCCTCGAGGAGCGAGGTCGAGGCCAGCCGGTTGGCCCCGTGAACGCCCGTGCAGGCCACCTCGCCGACGGCATACAGGCCCGCGAGCGACGTCCGGCCCCAGCCGTCCGCGAGGACGCCGCCGCAGCAGTAGTGCGCCGCCGGGACGACCGGGATGGGCTGGCGGGTGATATCGACGCCATCCTCGAGACAGGTCTTGGTGATCGTCGGGAAGCGCTTGCGGATCGGCGCCGGCTTGGCGTACGAAGCGAGGTCGAGGAGGACGTAGTCCGAGTTGGTGACGATCATCTCCTCGTAGATCGCCCGGGCCACCTCGTCGCGGGGGGCGAGATCGCGCTGCCGCGAGTACTTCTCCATGAACGTCTTGCCGTCGCGCGTCTTGAGCCGGGCCCCCTCGCCGCGGACCGCCTCGGAGATGAGGAACCCGTCGCCCGAGCCGCGCATGAAGACGGTCGGGTGGAACTGGATGTACTCCATATTGCCGATCCGGGCCCCGGCCCGCAGGGCCATGGCGTAGCCGGAGCCGTCGGCGCCGGCCGGATTGCACGTGTGCAGGAAGACCGCCCCGCAGCCGCCGGTCGCCAGGACCGTGAACGGCGCGAAGATCCGGCCGACCGCGCCGGTGGCGTTGTCGAGGACGTAGGCGCCGATCGCCCGGGGCTCGCGGTAGTACGCGACCGGGTTCTTCGAGTGGTGCGGCACGGTCAGGAGGTCGACGGCCGTCCGGCCGGCGAGGAGCGTCACGCGCGGGTGCTTCATGAGGGCGTTGAGGAAGCGGTCCTCGATCGTCCGCCCGGTCGCGTCCTCGACGTGGAGGATGCGCCGGCGCGAGTGCCCGGCCTCGAGGGCGTAGTCGAGCGATTCGGGCGAGCTGCGCGTGAACGGGATCTCGAGCCGGTCGATCAGGATCTCCTGGACGAGCCGGGGCCCCTCGGCGACCAGGATGTCCGCGGCCCGGGGGTCGCCGACATTGTCGCCCGCCTCGAGGATGTCCTCCTTGAGCAGCTCGGGCTTGTCGTCCGGGGCGAACGAGACGATGCCGCCCTGGGCGTAATAGGTGTTGGATTCCTGGGGCCGCTCGTCCTTGGTGATGACGACCGTGCGGAGGCCGGCCTCGGCGGCCTCGAGCGCGGCCGCGGCGCCGGCGATGCCGCACCCGATGACCAGGACGTCGGCCCGGATGTCGCGCTCGCTCACGCCCGCCTCAGCTCTCGAAGTCCAGGCTGATGTCGATGGCCTTGGCCGAATGGGTCAGGGCCCCGACCGAGATGAAATCGACGCCGGTCTCGGCCACGGCGCGGACGCGGTCCAGGGTCATGTTGCCCGAGGCCTCGAGCGGGACCCGGCCCGCGGCCAGGCCGACGGCCTGGCGCATCATCTCGATGGTCATGTTGTCGAGCATGATCATGTCGGCCCCGGCGGCCAGGCCCTCGCGGACCTGGAGCAGGTCGGCCGCCTCGACCTCGATGCGGACGCCGGGGCGGACGGCCATCCGGGCCCGCCGCACGGCTTCGGAGACGCTACCGACCCGGCGGAGGTGATTGTCTTTGATCAGGACCATATCCGAGAGGCTGATGCGGTGGTTCGTCCCGCCGGCCGCGCGCACGGCGTATTTCTCGAGGAGCCGCAGCCCCGGGGTCGTTTTCCGGGTGTCGAGGATCTTGGCCTTGGTGCCGGCGACGGCCTCGACGAACCGGCGGGTGATCGTGGCCACGCCACAGAGCCGCTGGAGGAAGTTCAGCGCGGTCCGCTCGCCCTTGAGCAGGGCGATCGTCGGGCCCTTGACCCGGGCCAGCTTGTCGGCCTGGTGGAAGACGGCGCCCTCGCGGAACCGCTCGATGAAGATGATCGACGGGTCGATCCTCTCGAAGACGCGGCTGGCGACCGGCAGGCCGGCCAGGACCCCGTCCTCCTTGGCCAGGAAATGGGCCTCCGAGCGGGAGTTGGCCAGAATGATGTTCTCCGAAGTGATGTCGCCCTCGGGCATGTCCTCGAGGAGGGCGGCGTCGATGGCGGCATCGATGGCTTGACCGAGATCGTCCGTTCCCATGTTCGCCAGCTTGGCTGTTTGAAAAGGGAATTATAGGCGTTACCCGGCGAACCGTCAAACCGCAAGCCGAGGCGCCGGGTTTGCCCTCGGCGGCCGAATGTGACATCATGGCGGCGTCGTGATGAACCGGAACCCTCTCCCTTACGTCGACCATTTCGGCCTCTCCCCCGCCGACCTCCGGGCCGTCCTCGAGGCCGCCCTCTCGAGCGGCGGGGAGTTCGCCGAGGTCTTCTGCGAGCACCGGAGCTACGACTTCATCAACATGGAAGAGGACATCATCAAGGAGACGGCCGAGGCCGTCAGCCTGGGCCTCGGCGTCCGGGTCATCCGGGGCGACCGGACCGGGTTCGGCTACACCAACGACCTCGCCCTCGACAAGGTCCGCAAGACCGCCCTGACCGCGGCGGCCATCGCCCGCGGCCGGGCCGTGGCGCCGGCCGTCCCGCCGCTCCGCCCGAGGGCGCTTCGCCGGGGCGTCTACCGGGCCGCCTCGCCCGCGAGCGAGGCCGGGCTCGGCCGCAAGATCGGTCTCGTCCGCGAGGCCTACGCGGCGGCCCGGGCGTACGACCCCCGGATCGTCAAGGTCAAGGTCCACGCCTCGGATTCCCTCACGACGGTATGCGTCGCCAACTCCGAGGGGCTCCTGGCCCGCGACGTCCGGCCCATGGTCAAGCTCGTCTGCTCGGCCATCTCCGAGAAGGACGGCAAGCGCGAGTCGGGCTACTGGGGCGGCGGCGGCCGGGTCGGACTCGAGTACTTCCGCGACGTCCTCACGCCGCGGCGGATCGGCGAGGAGGCGGCCCGGGAGGCGCTCACGCTGCTCGGCGCGGCCGACGCCCCGGCCGGCGAGATGCCCATCGTCCTCGCGCCCGGCCACAGCGGCGTCCTCATCCACGAGGCCGTCGGCCACCTGCTCGAGGCCGACTTCAACCGCAAGAGGACTTCGATCTTCTGGAACAAGATGGGGAAGCGCGTCGGCTCGCCGCTGGTCACGATCTACGACGACCCGACGATCCCCGCCTTCCGCGGCTCCTACGCCATCGACGACGAGGGGACGCCGCCGCGCAAGACCCTGCTCATCGAGAAGGGTGTCGTCCGGGGCCTGCTCCAGGACAAGCTCTCGGCCCGGCTCATGCGGGGCGCCGAGCTCAACGGACACGGGAGGCGCCAGGACTACAGCCACTGGCCCATCCCGCGCATGGCCAACACCTTTATCGCCGCGGGCCGGGACGCGCCCGAGGACATCGTCAGGTCGGTCAATAAGGGTTTCTATGTCGCGAGCCTCTCGGGCGGCCAGGTCGAGGATTCGGGCAAGTTCACCTTCTCGGTCAGCCTCGGCTTCCTCATCGAGGACGGCAAGCTCGGCCGGCCGGTCAAGCAGGCGACGCTCATCGGCACCAATATCGACATCCTGAAGCGGATCGACCGCGTCGGCGGCGACCTCGAGTTCGGCCTCCAGACCGGGACCTGCAGCAAGGATGGCCAGGACGTCCCGGTGACGGACGGCTGTTCGACGCTCAGGATCTCGGCGATGACCGTCGGGGGGACGTCGTGAAAAAAGCGGCCGGGAAGGAGCCGTCACTCCGCGATCTCGGCGAGGCGCTCGTCGCCTACGCCCGCAAGTGCGGCGCCGACGAGGCCGAGGTCTCCGTCGTCGACGGCTACGAGTTCAACGTCGACGTCCGCAAAGGCCGGATCGAGACGCTCATCGAGGCCGGCTCGCGCTCCGCGGGGCTGCGGGTCATCAAGGACAAGCGCACGGCCTACGCCAGCTCGTCCGACCTCGACCTCGGGACGCTCCGGCGGCTCGCCCGCAACGCCGTGCGCCGGGCCGAGCTCGGCAATCCCGACGAGTTCGCCGGCCTGGCGCCCGCGGCCAAGGAGCGCGTCGAGGCGGCGGCCCTGCGGCTCTTTGACCCCGAGATCGCCCGCCTCGACTCGAAAAGGAAGATCGGATTGGCCCTCGAGACCGAGAGGGCCGCGCTCCGCGACAGGCGCATTACGAACTCTTATGGCGCGACCTTCGCCACGAACGAGATCCGCTCGGTCCTCGTCCTCTCGAACGGCTTCGTCGGCGAATACGAGCAGACCTACTGCGGCCTCGGGGTCGGCCTCCAGGCCGGCGACACGGACCACCGGGTCGAGGACTCCTGGTCCTCGTCGAAGCGGCATTTCAAGGACCTCGAGCGGCCGGAGGAGATCGCCCGCAAGGCCGTCGAGCGGACCGTCCGGCAGCTCGGGCCGCGGAAGATCCGGACGCAGAACGTCCCGGTCATCTTCGAGCCGACCCAGACGGCCTGGCTGATGGGCTTCCTCTTCGGCTGCGTTACCGGGACGGCGGTCTACCAGAAGGCGACCTTCCTCGCCGGCAAGCTGGGCCAGAGGATCGGGAACGAGCGGATCACGGTCGTCGACGACTCCCTCATCCCGGGCGAGCTCGGCTCGCACCCCTTCGACGCGGACGGACTGCCGGGGCAGCGGACGGTCGTCGTCGAGAGGGGCGTCTTGAAGAGCTACCTCTGCAACTACTACGCGGCCCGCAAGCTGGGGCTCCGGCCGACGGGCAACGCCGACGGGGGCGGCGTCGGGCCCTCGAATTTCTATTTGGAGAAGGGCGATCTCGCGGCCGAGGCCATCATCGCCGGGACGAAGAAAGGCTTCCTGCTCATCCGGACGCTCGGCCACGGCCTGAACTCCGTGACCGGCGACATCTCGCGGGGCGCCTTCGGGCTCTGGATCGAGGACGGCGCCGTGGCCTACCCCGTCTCGGAGGTCACGATCTCGGGCAATCTCGGCCGCGTCCTCGAGGGGATCGAGGCCGTGGGGACCGACCTCGAATTCCTCAGCCCGGTCACCGGCCCGACGGTCAAGGTCGCCGAAATGACCGTCGCCGGCGAATAGCCGGGGACATGTGCCTCGGGTACGTGTCCCCGGATCCCCCCCCGGATCCCCCGCTTTAGAGGCGGAAGTTGCGGCGGACGCGGCTTCCGGCCATGCTGCCCGGGTCCTCCGTGCGCTCGGCCTCGTCGACACTGAAGAAGGCCATGTGGACGACCTTGTCGTTGAAAGCCAGCGCCGATCCGACAACGCCGGGCCCGGCGTACCGGAAGGACCACCCGAGGCCGACCGACTCGTATTTCTTCTCCTCGCAGGCGGCCGCCAGCTTCAGGAACATCCGGGCCTCTTCGGCCGTCGGCTTGGCCAGCGCCTTTTCGGCGCCGCCCTTGCCCCGGCCCCTCCTGCGCCGCTCCGTGACGAGCATCGCCTCCATGGCGTAGCTCTTGATGAGCTTGGGGAAGAGCGTCCCGAAGGCCGCCTCCCGAGAGACGAAGTCCAGGCCGGCCGGACGGCCGTCGATGAAGACCAGGATCCCCTTCTGGCCCGCGGCCAGAGTGAACCCCTTCAGGTAACCGTCGAGATCGGCCCCCTTGGCCTCATAGACGTCGCTCATGGCCCCGGTCCTCGTGGGCACGTCCAGGGAACAGGCCAGCTCGTGGACCTTGTCCCAGACCTCGCCCTGATCGGAGCGGAAGCGCCGCTCGGCCCTGAGGCTCGCGCTGACCTTTTGAACGTTGAGCATGCGCATCTCCCGGTGCATGACGTTGCCGGACTCGAGGAACTCCCGCGACTGGTAGCTCCACCGGCCGTGCTCGACGCAGCTCACCGGGACCTTGACCGTCGACTTCGGCGCGACCAGGATGGTCGTGTTGAGGATCCGGTTCTGCTTGGCCCCCCGGAGCTCCTCGCCGTCGATGAGCAGCACGGCCGCGTCGCCCGTGTTCGCGACCGCGAGCTCGGGCACGGACCCGCCCTCGCTGACCTCGGTGACGGCGAAGACGCCCTTCTCGAGCGCCTCCCGCAGGGTGATGTACTCGGGGCCCCCGTTCCCGCTCCTCAGCAGCTCGAAGACGCTCATGTTCTCGAAGCTCTGGCCGGCGCCGAGCTCCAACCCCAGAAGATAGGTTTCGACAGACTTGTCCATTCATGTTTCCTTTCGTTATTGGATTCTTAAAAAAAGCCTTAGCCGCGCGTCATGGCGCTAGGTGTAGCCGGTATCGAAGCGTCCCATCACCGACCTCCCCTCTTCCTTGGCTTTATCCCTATCAAAAGATCTCTCCGATCTCTTTTTCGAGCTCCTCGGCCGTGACGCCCGCGATCTCGGCGGCCCGGGCCGTGTCCATGATCCCGGCGGCGACGGCGTAGTGGATCATGCGCTTGAAGCGCGTCGCCCGCTCGGGCCCGGTGTAGGCCACGGGCTCCTCGACGGCCCAACCCCTGGCCTTGATCGTCTCGCGGAAGGCCCGGAACTGCCGGTCGCTCACGAGCTCCAGCGCGTGGGCCCGGTACATGATGGCCTGGAGCGAGATGCCGTAGGTCCGCTTGACCTCGCCGAGCTCGCCCAAGGTCACCTTGCGCCGCGGCGGCGTGAAGACCTTCTCGAGCGCCGCCCGCGGCAGCAGGAAGGCCGCCCCGAACGCGTGGCATTCGCCCTCGGGGCTGTCCTGGTCCGGGAAGCCGCAGAGCACGTGGCCGAGCTCGTGGGCCGCGGTGAAGCGGATCCGGTCGGCCGGGAAGTCCACGCTCACGGCGATGAACGGGTAGCGCCCGAACCGTCCCGACAGCCCTTCGAAGCCCTCGATGCCCCTGGCCTCGTAGACCTTGATGCCTTTCTCCTCGAGCACGCCGAGCAGGTTGACGATGGGGCCCGGGCCGAGCTCCCAGCGCCGCCGGACCTCGGCCGCCGCCGCTTCGACATCGTCTTTCGTCCTCACGAGGCGGTCGGCCAAAGGATCCTCGAACGGGGCGGGCGCGCCGAGGGCCGACTCGAGCTCGAGGGACCTCTGAAGGTGGTCGGCGATGCGGAACTTGAGGGCCGAGCCGGTCTTGGCCGAGAGCCTCTCGCCCGCCCGGAACTTGATCTCGTTCACGGCGGCGTCTTCGTGCCAGGCCGCGAGGAAACGGGTCCGGCGGTCGGCCAGGCTGAAACCGGCGTCAGCCGAGGCAATGAACGCGTGCAACACGCCTTCGTGCTGGACCGAGGCGGCGGCGTTTTCAAGACAGGCCCGGGCAGGCGACCCGAGGGCGATCCGGCGCTCGAAGGACACGGCCTCTTCATCGGCGAGCCGGGCCGCTCGGTCCGGCGCCTCGGGCTTGTCCCTTTTGAGCAGGCTCAGGAGCCCCCTCCGCCGAAGGGCCGGCTCCGGCAGCCCGGCCGCTCTCTCTTCGAGCATCTGAGGCTCGACGAAGGGCAGCGCCTTTTCGAGGACCGCGTCCTCGACCCGGAGCGGCGAGGCGCCCCACGTGGCGGTCTTGAGGACCTCGACGAGCTCGGCCAGGACCTCGGGCGACGGCATCATCCGGCCTGTCTCGTATTTGCTGATCGCCTGCTTGGTGACCCGCCCGCCGAGCTTCGCGGCCAGCTCTTCCATGCTCAAGCCGGCCATCTTGCGGGCGGCCCGCAGTCGGATGCCGAACGGGGTCCCGGGAATTTTACGGTTGGATTCTGCGGTCATTTCGCTTGCCCCTTGCGGTTGTCATTAAAGCATAATAGTAGTCGAATGTCAACTGATAAATTGAATTTTTTTGACAATTGTCAACATTGCCTATTGCCCAATTATTTTCAATTAGATAGACAGTCCTTGCGCGGCGCTTCCGGGCTCCTCATGTAAAGATCTTTTCTGAGCCACTTGTTGGATATTAAGGATTGTGTCTCCCGCCTTTCTATGCTAGATTCTGGGCAAGGGGTGCAATATGGACAAGTCAACTTCGCCGGCCATTACGTCCAGGCCCTCGGGCGACGTCATCGTATTCGACATCAAAGGGGACATGTCGCGGTTGGCGGCGACCGTCCCGTCCCTCTCCGAGCTGGTCAAGGACCAATTGGTGATCGGGAAGAACCGGATCCTCATCAATCTCGAACAGACCGGCTTTGTCGACAGCTGGGGGGTCGGCGAGCTTCTGGCCACCTACATCTCGATCCGGAACCGGGGCGGCGCGCTCAAGCTCTGCGCCATTCCCGACAAGCTCGACATTCTGTTCAAGATCACCCAGATCAACAAGGTCCTCACGATCCTCCCGACGGAAGCCGCGGCGATCGAGGCCTTCGCCCGACCGCCGGAGCCGAAGCCGAAGGCCTGACCCGGACGGGTCGCTCAAAAGAAATCGGGGACACGTACGGGGTACGTGTCCCCCCTCTTCTTAAGAACGGAGGGCCGGGAGCCGGCGGATTGACAGCCCCTCCCCGCGGGGTTATAGTCCGGCCGAGCAAGCCTCTCAGATCATGGAAGGAGGCCCGATGAACTCCCCTCGCCGCCTTACGGCCACTCTTATCGCCGCTCTCGCCCTAGTCGCGCTTCTCGCCCCTCCCCCGCTCGCGGCCCAGCCGTTCGACCAGAAGCTCTTCTCCGAGATGCGCTGGCGCTCGATCGGCCCCTACCGGGCCGGGCGCACGCGGGCCGTGGCCGGCGTCCCCTCGCAGGCCAACGTTTTCTACATGGGCGTCTGCAACGGCGGGGTCTGGAAGACGACCGACTTCGGCCGCACCTGGCGCCCCGTCTTCGACGACCAGCCGACCGGCTCGATCGGGGCCATCGCCGTCGCGCCCTCGAACCCCGACATCGTCTACGTCGCCACGGGCGAGGGCCTGCAGCGGCCCGACCTCTCCGTCGGCGACGGCATCTACAAGTCGACCGACGCCGGGCGCACCTGGACCCACCTCGGCCTCCGCGACGGCCAGCAGATCCCCCAGATCGCCGTCGATCCCCGCGATCCCGACCGCGTCTTCGCCGCCGTCCTCGGCCATCCCTACGGCCCGAACGACGAGCGCGGCATCTACCGCTCGCTCGACGGCGGCCGGACCTTCGAGCGCGTCCTCTTCGTCGACGAGAACACCGGCGGCTCCGAGGTCGCCCTCGATCCCAAGGACCCGGCCGTCGTCTACGCCGGCCTCTGGGAATCGCGCCAGGGCCCCTGGGAGAACGCCGCCTGGAGCGGCACGAACGGCGGCCTCTACAAATCGACCGACGGCGGCGGGACCTGGTCCGAGCTCCATCTCTTCGCCCCCGGCTCCCCGAATTCGCCCGACAAGCCCGAGCCCATCGTCCAGGTCAACCTGGGCCTCGCCCCCTCGAATCCCCGACGCATCTACGCCGCGGTCGCGCTCGCCCGCGGCACGGCCCTCTACCGCTCCGACGACGCCGGGGCCACGTGGACGCGCCTCGCCGACACCCGGCCCGCCTCGCGCATCGGCGGCGGCGACCTGCCCCGCCTGGCCGTCCACCCCGCCGACCCGGACACGGTCTTCGTCACCTCGACCGTCTCCTGGAAATCGACCGACGGCGGCCGCACCTTCCGGGCCTTCAAGGGCGCTCCGGGCGGTGACGACTACCAGAACCTGTGGATCAACCCGGCGAACCCCGATATCATCCTCTACGCCAGCGACCAGGGCGCCGTCGTCACCGTCAACGGCGGCGAAAGCTGGAGCTCGTGGTACAACCAGCCGACCGCCCAGCTCTACCACGTCGCGGCCGACAACGCCTTCCCCTACCGCGTTTACAGCGGCCAGCAGGAGAGCGGCTCGGCCGGCGTCGCCAGCCGCGGCAATAACGGCCGGATCACCTTCCGCGACTGGCAGCCCGTCGGCGTCGACGAGTACGGCTACGCCGCCCCCGACCCACTCGATCCCGACATCGTCTACGGCGGCCGCGGCGTCACGCGGTGGGACCGGCGCACCGGCCAGGTCCAGACGGTCGGCCCCCGCGTCGCCCGCTCGGCCGACTGGCGCACGGTCCGCACCCAGCCCGTCCTTTTCTCGCCGGTCGACCCCCGCACCCTCTTCTTCGCCGCCAACACGCTCTGGAAGACGCGCGACGGCGGCGCTTCCTGGACGCAGATCTCGCCCGACCTCGCCCGCAAGACCTGGGAGGTGCCGGCGAGCGTCGGCAAGTACAGGTCCGAACCGTCGGCCCAGCCCGCCCCGCGCGGCGTCATCTACGCCGTCGCCCCCTCCTACATCGACGTCAACGTCATCTGGGCCGGCACGGACGACGGCCTCATCCACGTCACGACCGACGGCGGCCGGACCTGGGCCGACGTCACGCCGCCCGCCCTCACGCCCTGGGCCAAGGTCTCGGTCATGGACGCCGGCCGCTTCGACGCCAAGACCGCCTACGCCGCGGTCAACACCCTCCGCCTCGACGACATGCGCCCCCACATCTATCGCACCCACGACCTCGGCAAGACCTGGACGGAGATCACCAGCGGCCTCGCCGGCGGCGCGCCGACGAACGCCGTCCGCGAGGACCCCGTGCGCCGGGGCCTCCTCTTCGCGGCCACCGAGCGCGAGGTCTTCGTCTCCTTCGACGACGGCGACCACTGGCAGTCGCTCCGCTTGAACATGGCCCCGTCGTCCGTCCGAGACATCATCGTCAAGGACGACGACCTCGTCGCGGCGACCCACGGCCGGGGCTTCTGGGTCCTCGACGACATCTCGCCCCTGCGCCAGCTCGACGCGGCCGCCGCCTCGGCCGAGGCGACCCTGTTCAAGCCCCGGACCGCGACCCGCGTCCGCTTCAACATGAACACCGACACGCCCCTCCCGCCCGACGAGCCCGGCGGCGAAAACCCGCCCGACGGCGCGGTCATCGACTACGCACTCAGGGCCGACTCCGCCACGCCGGTCACGCTGGAGATCGTGGACGGCCGGGGCCGGACGGTCCGGCGCTATTCGAGCGACGACAAGGGCGAATTGCCGACGCCCGAGACGGCGCCCGTGCCGCTCTACTGGTACCGCAAGCCCCTGAAGCTCCAGACGACCGCCGGCATGCACCGCTTTCTCTGGGACCTGCGCTTCCAGCCGGTCGAAGGCGGCGGCGGCCGCGGCGGGCGGGGCGGCCTGCCCATCTCGGCGACGCCCTACAACACCGTTCCCGTGCCGAACTCGATCTGGGCCCCGCCGGGCCTCTATACCGTCAAGCTGACGGTCGCCGGCCAGACCCTCAAGCAGCCGATAACCGTGCGGCTCGACCCGCGGGTCAAGGCGCCGGCGGAAGGGCTGCGCCGCCAGGCCGAGATGTCGGTGGCCCTATACGACGGCATCCTCACCGCCCAGGCCGAGCTCCAGAAGCTCCGGGCCCTTCGAGGCCAGGTCAAGCGAGCTCAGGACGCCGCGACCAAGGCCCAGGCCCCGGCCGCGGCCATCGAGGCCCTTGCGGCTTTCGACAGGAAGGCGGCCGACCTCGAGGGCGGAGCAGGTACTGCGGGAGGGCCCGGCGGACCGGGAGGCGGCGGGTTCGGCGGACCGATGGGCCAGAGCGGCGCGGCAGGCGCGGCGGCGCGGGACACCCTCTCGTCGATCGGGAGCTCCCTCAACACGCTCATGAGCACTCTCCAAGCCGCCGAAGCCGCCCCGACGACGCAGCTCGCCGCCGCGGTGGCCGAACGGCAAAAGGCTTTGGAAACGCTCCTCGGGAAGGGGGCGGCGCTCCGCGCCCGCGACCTCGTCGCCCTCAACGCCGCCCTCAAGGCCGCCGGGCTCGCTGAGATCGCCCCGGAAAAATAGGGGAATTGACCCCCGCCCTCCTCCTGTGGTATGAGGAGGCCAGGGGGTTGTTCCGTGTCCCTGATCGGGAAGACGATCGGTCACATCCGCATCGAGGGGCTCATCGGCCGGGGCGGGATGGGCGAGGTCTACCGCGGCTTCGACGACACCCTCCAGCGCAAGGTCGCCGTCAAGTCCATCGCCCCGTCCGTCCAGCTGACGCCCGAGATGAAGTCCCGCTTCCTCCGCGAGGCCCGGGCCCTGTCCCGGCTCGAGCACCCGCACATCTGCCGGATCCACGATTTCATCGAGAGCGAAGGCGCGGCCTTCCTCGTCCTGGAGTTCATCGAGGGCCGGACGCTCGCCCAGGCCCTCCCCGAGGGTCTGGACAAGGCGGCCAAGCTGTGGATCGCCCTCGATATCGCCGGCGTCCTCCAGGTCGCCCACGGCAAGGGCATCGTCCACCGTGACCTCAAGCCGTCCAACATCAAGCTGACGCCCGAGGGGACGATCAAGGTCCTCGATTTCGGATTGGCCCGCTTCCTCGGCGGGCCCGGCGCCGAGGCCCGCGCCGACGACATGGAGGCCCTCAGCGAAAGCCGCGCCGAGGACGAGGGCTGGGCCCCCCTGCCGTCCGAGATGGCCGCCGGCCAGACGATCACCATCGACACCCCGACACGCTCCTCCTCCGGCCTCTCCGATTTCCTCTCCGACTCGCTGCCGACCGAGCAGGGGGCGATCATAGGCACGCCCCAATACATGAGCCCCGAACAGGCCCGCGGCGACCGGGCCACCGCCGCGAGCGACATGTACTCCTTCGGGCTCATCCTCCAGGAGATCTTCACCGGGCGCTCCGCCCACCAGGAGACCGCCGACCGGGCCAAGCTCTTCGAATGGGCCCGGAAAGGGCAGACCGTGCCGGTGACCGGCCTCGCCTCCGACCTGACGGCCCTGATCAACCGCCTCAAGTCCGTGAGCCCGGCCGCCCGTCCGACGGCCGTCGAGGCCGTCGAGCGCCTCGTCCGCATCCGCGAGAAGCCGAAGAGGCGCCTGCGCCGGGCCATTGTCGGCGGCGTCGCCCTCGCGTTCCTATTGGCCGGCGTCAAGTACACCGTCGATCTCGGACGCCAGCGCCGCCAGGCCCTCCAGGCCCGCGACGAGGCCACCAACGTCGTCACGTTCCTGGTCAACCTGTTTTCGGTCTCCGACCCCGGCGAAGCCCGCGGCAACACGATCACGGCCCGCGAGGTCCTGGACAAGGGCGCCAAGGAGATCGACCGGGGCCTCGAGAAGCAGCCGCTGACGAAGGCCAGGATGATGGACACGATCGGGACCGTCTTCGCCAAGCTGGGGCTCTACCCCCAGGCCGAGCCCTTGATCGCGGGGGCCCTCGAGATCCGGGAGAAGGCGCTTAAACCAGCCGACCTCCAGGTCGCGGAAAGCGTCCTCAGCCTGGCCGCCCTCCGCCAGAAGCAGGGCAAGTTCCAGGAGTCCAAGGCGCTCTTCGAGCGCGGCCTGGCCATCCGCCGCGAAGCCCTCCCTCCCGGCGATCCGCTCCTCGCCGAGGCCATGCTCGGCCTCGGCGAGATCCATTTCGAGCTGACCGAGCTCGCCGACGCCGAGGCGCTCTACAAGAGCTCGCTCGAGATCCGCGAAAAGGCGCTCGGCCCGGACCATCCCGACGTCGCCCGGAGCCTCCTCGATCTCGGCTGGCTCTACTACAACGACAGCCAGTTCGAAAAGGCCGAAGCGATCTACAAGCGGTCGCTCGCGATCCTCGAAAAGTCCCTGGGCCCCGACCATCCGGACGTCGCGGACAACCTCAGCAGCCTCGGCGCCCTCTGCTTGTGGCTGCGGCGCTACGAAGAATCCGGCGGCTACTATCAAAGGGCACGGGACATCAAGGAAAAGGTCTACGGCCCCGACCACCCGCGGGTCGCCGACGCCTACGACAGCCTCGGGCTCCTCCATTATTACCAACGGCAGTGGCCCGAAGCGCTGACCGACACGGAAATGGCCCTGGCCATCCGCCGGAAAGCCCTGGGAGAGGGCCATCCCGACGTCGCCAGGAGCGTGCTCTTGCTGGCCGAGCTCGATCACCGCGCGGGCCAATTGGCGGACGCCGAGCGCTCCTACAGGCAGGCGCTGGACATCACCGAGAAGACCTATGGCCCCGATACCGCGGAGATCACGGGGATCCTCGAGAACATCGGTGATATCTGTCTCATCCAGGGGCGGTCGGCCGAGGCCGAGACGCTCGTCCGGCGTTCCGTCGCCAACATGGAGAAGACTTTCGGCCCGGACCACGCCCGCGCTGCCCATCCCCGCTGCGTGCTCGGGACCGTGCTTCTCGTCCGCGGCCGGGTCCAAGAGGCCGGAGAGGAATTCGCCCGGGGTTTGGCCATCCTCGAAAAAGAAACGCCCCCCGAGAGCTTCAAACGGGTCGAAAGCCTGCTGGGGATGTCCCGCTGGGCCCGGCTCTCGGGCGACCGCGAAGCCGCCCTGAAATACCTCGTCCCCGCGGAGGCGCTCTGCGAAAAGCATGGAGAGACCGACCCGACGATGTGGGGCAACGTCCTCTCGGAACGGGCCTGGCACCTTTTCCACGAGGACAAGGACCTGTCCGGGGCGGAAGCGAAGCTGAAGAAGGCCCTGGAGCTCGTCGGCTCCGAGCTCTCGCCCGCCAGCCTTGAATACCGGGACGCCGCCCGGGAGTACGCGGCGCTCCTCAGGGCGGCCGGAAGAACGGACGAAGCGAAGGCCCTCGAGACCAAGATCAGGGGCCCCTTTTAGATCGATAATTGAAGGAGGTGTCGATGCGTATCGTTCAATGGGTCCTCATGGTCCTCGGCTGGTGGAGCGCCGGGCTCCTGCTCAGCTCCCGGGTCATCCCTTGCGGACAGCCGGTCCAGAGGTCGACCGAATTCGGCGATATCGTCTGTCCCAAGCTCAGCCTCAAATGCTACATCGCCGCGTTCATCGCAGTCGCCTACGGGCTGCTCTGGTTCTTCGCTTTCGGACTGAAAATGCCCGTCCCGCTCGGCGAATACGTCGTCTCGGCCGCCATGGGCGCGATCCTGGGCGCGGCGTTCGCGCGCATCCTCTGCCCTAAGCCCATCTGATCGCACGGAGAGGGACGGAGCCGTTTTTCGGGTAGAATAGGAGCGAGGATCCGCTCCGATGCCCGAGATCGACCGGTCGCGCCTTCTTGAGGTCGCCCTGCGTTCGAAATGGCGGGCCTGGCTCCGTCGTCATTATAGGACAGAAAAAGAGGTCTGGCTCGTCTTTCCAAAAAAGCACACGGGAAGGCCCCGGATCAGCTACAACGACGCGGTCGAGGAGGCCGTCGCCTTCGGCTGGATCGACAGCACGGCCAAGAAGCTTGACGAGGACCGCTACGCCCAGCGCTTCACGCCGCGCAATCCCAAGAGCGCATACTCCGAGTCCAATGTGGCCCGGCTCAGGGCGATGGCCGCGAAGGGCAAGGTCGTCCCGGAGGTCCTCGCTCGGGTCCGGCCGCTCCTCGCCGAGAAGCCGCCGGCCGTCCCGTCCGATATCCTGACCGCCCTCAAGGCCGACCCGCAGACCTGGAGGAACTTCCGGGCCTTTTCGGATCCCTATAAGCGCATCCGGGTGGCCTATATCGAGGGCGCCCGCGACCGTCCCGCCGAGTTCGCGAAGCGCCTGCGCAACTTCGTGGCCATGACCCAGAGGAACCGCATCATCGGCTTCGGCGGCATCCAGAAGCACTACTGAGACGGCCGGACCGGCCCGAGCGTCTTAAGGATTGCATCAGCGTCGCGATTCGGAGAAAATGCCGGGATAACGGCGAGATCCGAGAAGAGCGCGGGCAGCGTGACAGGAACAGGAAAGGCCAAGCCTCCGGCGAAGTCGGCGACCGCCCCGGCGATCGAGATCAACCCGGGCTTCCGTCGCGCCCTCGACATCATGGAGGGGACGTCGCGCCACGTCTTCATCACGGGCAAGGCCGGGACCGGCAAGTCGACGCTCCTCGAGCACTGGCGCGGCCAGACGCTCAAGCGCGTCGCCGTCCTCGCGCCGACCGGCGTCGCCGCCCTGAACGTCCGCGGCCAGACGGTCCACTCGTTCTTCGGCTTCAAGCCCGACGTGACGCCCGAGGCCGTCCGCAAGCTGCCCAAGGGCCGGGGCGCCGCCGCCGACCGGGCCGCGCTCTACCGCAACCTCGACGCTATCGTCATCGACGAGGTGTCCATGGTCCGGGCCGACCTCATGGACTGCGTCGAGAAGTTCCTCCGCCTCAACGGCCCCCGGCCCAAGGACTGGTTCGGCGGCCTGCAGATGATCTTCATCGGCGATCTCTACCAGCTGCCGCCCGTCGTCACCGGCCAGGAGCGGGGCCTGTTCGCCCCGGACCCGCCCTCGCTCAGGCGGGGCTTCGGCGCCGGCGCCGCATCGCCCTCTCCCCTCTCCGCCGCCCGCTACGAGTCGCCCTACTTCTTCTCGGCCCGCATCTTCGCCGAGCCGGGCTTCGACATGGACTTCGTCGAGCTCGAGAAGGTCTACCGCCAGAGCGACGCGGCCTTCATCGCTCTGCTCAACGCCATCCGCAACCGCTCCGTCGACGAAGCTCAGATCGCCCACCTCAACAGCCGCCTCGACCCCGATTTCACGCCGCCCGAAGGCGAGTTCTACATCACGCTCACCAGCACGAACGACCTGGCCGCGGCCCGCAACAGGGAGAAGCTCTCCGCCCTGCGCGGCCGGGCCCGCCGTTACGAGGGCTTCATCGAGGGCGAGTTCGACCGCCGCTCCCTGCCCACCGACGAGACGCTCGAGCTCAAGCCCGGGGCCCAGGTCATGCTCCTGACCAACGACCGCCGGGGCCGCTTCGTCAACGGCACGATCGGCCGCGTGGCCAAGATCGCCAAGGTCCCCGACGCCGACGACATCGTCACCGTCGAGCTTCCGGACGGCGGCGAAGTGGACCTCTCGCCCAACACCTGGGAGCTTTTTCGCTTCCAATACGACGCCAAGGCCGACCGCGTCGAGTCCGAGTCCGTCGGGGCGTTCACCCAGTACCCGCTGCGCCTGGCCTGGGCCGTGACCATCCACAAGAGCCAGGGCAAGACCTTCGACCGCGTCGTCATCGACATCGGCCGCGGCGCCTTCGCCCACGGCCAGGTCTACGTCGCCCTGAGCCGTTGCACGTCGTTCGAGGGACTCGTCCTGAAGACCCCCATCCGCCGCAGCCACATCTGGATGGACTGGCGCATCGTCCGCTTCCTGACCCGCTTCCAGTACGACAAGGCCGAGCGGGCGCTGCCCCTCGTCGACAAGCGGGCCCTCCTCCTCGAGGCCATCCGCGACGGCCGCGAGCTCGAGATCGTCTATCTCAAGCCCGACGACACCAAGAGCCGGCGCCGCATCCGGCCCGAGTCGGTCGAGATGATGGAGTACCACGGCCGGCGGTTCGAGGGCCTCCGGGCCTTCTGCCACACGCGCGGCGAGTGCCGCACCTTCCGCCTGGACCGGATCCTTGAGATCG
>Ga0172363_10000993_pt1 | contig 22411 bp, 23 predicted proteins | sample LakKivs2_kivu2a2_FD_114541 | JGI IMG/M metagenome (GOLD analysis project Ga0172363, IMG submission 114541) | Sediment microbial communities from Lake Kivu, Rwanda - Sediment s2_kivu2a2 | ecosystem: Environmental > Aquatic > Freshwater > Lake > Sediment | place: Rwanda: Western Province, Lake... | reverse complement strand
CGCGCACCACGCCGAGCTGCGGCACCAGCGTGGTGAACGGGTAGTCGCCGATCTTCGGCCGCGCGGCCGACAGGCGACCGATGAGCGAAGACTTGCCGGCGTTCGGGAAGCCCAGCACGCCGACGTCGGCCAGAAGCCGGAGCTCCAGCCGGAGCTGGCGCTCCTCGCCGGGCTCGCCGGGGGTGGTATGGCGCGGAGCCTGGTTGGTCGACGACTTGAAGTGGATGTTGCCGAGGCCGCCGCGTCCACCTCGCGAGACGACGGCTTCGGCGCCATCCTGGTCGAGGTCGGCGAGCCGCTCGCCGGTGTCGGCATCGTGGACGATCGTCCCGACGGGAACGCGGGCGACGAGGTCGTCACCGCCGCGGCCGTACTGCTCGCTGCCGCGACCGTGCTCGCCGCGTTTGCCTACCAGCCTGGGCCGGTATTTCAGGTCGAGCAGGGTGGTGAGGCCACGGTCGGCGCGCAGGATCACGTGCCCGCCCCGTCCGCCGTCACCGCCCGAAGGGCCCCCGCGCGGAACGTACTTCTCGCGCCGGAAGGCCATGCAGCCGTTGCCGCCCGCGCCACCGATGGCGAGGATCTTGACCTCGTCGATGAACTTCATGGAGCCCGCCTCGAGAGCGGCGAGCCAGGGATCGCGCGGCGGGCTCGCGCTCGGAGGGCGTCAGGCGGAGGGCGACTCCGCCGGTGCCTCGGCGGCCGGAACGATGCTCACGCGGCGACGGTCCTTGCCCATGCGGTCGAACTGCACGGTGCCGTCGATCAGGGCGAAAAGCGTGTAGTCGCGGCCCATGCCGACGTTCTTGCCCGGGTGGATCCGCGTGCCGAGCTGGCGGACGATGATGTTGCCCGCACGGGCGTCCTGGCCGCCGTACAGCTTGATGCCACGCCGCTGCCCGGCGCTGTCACGGCCGTTGCGGGTGCTGCCCTGTCCCTTTTTGTGTGCCATCGTGTCTCCCGCGCTCAGCCGACCGAGACGACCTGGACGCCGGTCGTGAGCTGGCGATGACCGTGCCGGCGACGGTAGTTCTTCCGGCGCTTCTTCTTGAAGACCAGGATCTTTCGGGTCTTTTCCTGGCCGATGATCTTCGCGGCCACCGAAGCGCCATCGACGAGCGGCGCACCGATCGTCACCTGGTCGCCTTCGCCGCGCAGCAGCACCTCGGGAAAGGCGACCTCGCTCCCGACGTCGCCATCGAGGGCCTCGACCCAGATGACGTCGCCCGGTTCGACCCGGTACTGCTTTCCCCCCGTACGGATGATCGCGTAAGCCATGCTTTGATCCCTTGGCAAGAGTAACCGACTTGGCTACCGAACCAGTGTGCGGGAGTCAACCGAGGGGCGGGTGGAGAGGCGGGTGGTCGTCTACAGCCGCCGGGACTGCTGCCTGTGCGACGAGGCCCTCGAGCAGATCGAGGCCGCGCGCGGCGCCGCCGCCTTCTCGCTCGAGGTGGTCGACGTCGACACCGATCCGGCCCTCGCCGAGCGCTACGGCGACGAGGTCCCGGTGGTCGAGATCGACGGCCGCAAGGCCTTCAAGTACCGCTTGACCACCCGCCAGCTGCTGCGCCGCCTGTCCGGCCGCAGGCTCTTCTGAGGCTGGGGAGAGGACGGGGATGCCACGCATCGCGGTCGACGCCATGGGCGGGGACCTCGCGCCCGACGAGATCGTGCGAGGGGTGGCGCAGGCATCGCTCGAATCGGACATCCAGATGGTCCTGGTCGGCGCCTCGGACCGGATCCAGGCCCTGCTCGACGCCGGACCCTACAACCCCGAGCTGATCTCCGTCCGCCACTGCTCCGCCGCGATCGGCATGGCCGAGGACCCGCACGAGGGGCTGCGCACCAAGAAGGACGCGTCGATCAGCGTCGCGGCCCGCATGGTCGCCGCCGGCGAAGCCGACGCGATGGTGACCGCGGGGAACACCGGCGCCGCAGTCCTCGCGGCGGCGAAGAACTTCAAGCTCATCCGGGGCGTGAAGAAGGCGGCGCTGGCGAGCGTGTTTCCACGCCAGACCGAGTACCCCGGACAGGACCCGCTGGGCCTGCTGCTCGACGTCGGCGCGACGATCCGCTGCGACGCGATCGAGCTCACGCAGTTCGCGGTCATGGGGAGCGCGTACGCCCGCCGCGTGTCGAAGGTCGAGCGCCCGCGCGTCGGACTGCTCAACATGGGCAGCGAGGAGTCGAAGGGCGGCGAGATCCTCGTCGAGGCGTACAAGCGCATGAAGGCGCTACCCTCGATCGACTTCGTGGGCAACGTCGAGGGCAACGACGTCACGACCGGCAAGGCCGATGTGATCGTCGCGGAAGGGCTCCTCGGCAACGTCGTGCTGAAGCTCATCGAGGGCATCGGCGAGGTGGCGACCACCGTCGCGACGCACGCGGCCCAGGACAGCTGGCGCTGGCGCATCGGCATGGCGATGCTGTCGACCGGCATCTCGCGCATCCGGGACCTCGCAGACTTCCGTTCCTACGGCGGGGCGCCGATCCTCGGCTTCGAGAGCATCTGCATCAAGGCGCACGGCCGCTCGACCGCGCCGGCGGTGAAGAACGCCATCAAGGTCGCGGCGAAGGCGGTCCGCGACCGCATCTCGCCCGAGATCGCCGAAGCCATCGCGGAGATCCGGTGAGCACCGAAGAGCAGCCGAGCGCAGCGATGCCGCCCGCCGCGGCCCCCGATCGCGCAGCGATGCCGCCCGCAGCGGCCCCCGATCGCGCGGCGATCACGTTTCGCTGGGACCTCGACAAGACCTACCTTCGCACGCAGTTCGAGAGCCTGCGGCAGATGGTGAAGATCCCCTTCGAGGCGGGCAGCGACAAGGTGCACCTGCCCGGGGTGCCGCAGCTCATCCGAGGACTGCGCCGCTGTGCGAAGGAGCGCGCCGAGCGGCCGTACGTGTTCTTCCTGTCGGCGAGCCCACCGCAGATCGGCAGCGCGATACGCCAGAAGCTGGAGATCGACGGGGTCGAGTACGACGGCATCGTCTTCAAGGACCAGCTGCGCCACCTCGTGCGCGGCCGCTGGCGAAGCCTGCGCGAGCACCTCGGCTACAAGCTGGGCGAGCTGCTCGACAGCCGGCGGGCGGGCCCCGCCGCGCGCCGCGAGGTGCTGTTCGGTGACGACTGGGAGAGCGACCCGCTCATCTACTCGATGTACGCCGACATCCTCGCGGGCCGCCTGACCGCCGACGCCACCGACGGGCTGCTGCGCGTGCTCGAGGTCGAGCGCGGCGCGATCGCGCGGGTCGTGCGCGCGGTCGACGCGCTCGCGCAGCACTCCGAGGTCGTGCTGCGCATCTACATCAACCTGGAGCGCCGCACCCCGCCCGGGCGTTTCCACGTGTTCGGCTCGCGCCTCGTGCCCGCGTTCAACTACCTGCAGACCGGCGCATCGCTGCACCAGCTCGGGCTGCTCGACGATACGGCGCTCCGCGCGGTCGCGAGCGCGCTGGTGGCCGACTCGGGCTACAACGGCGATCGCCTCCGCAACTCGCTCGACGACCTGGTGCGCCGCGGGCACCTGAGACCGTCCTCGCGAACCCGCGTCATTCGCGTCCTGCAGCGGGCGGGGTTGTCGGGCCCGGCGCCGCACGAGGCGATGGTCCGCGCGCGACTCGCCGCGGCCTTCGAGCGCCTGCAGGCGCGCTGGTCACGCAGCGTCGGGCCGGTCGACGCGCCGGCGATCGACTACGAGAAGATCGTCCGGGAGTGGGCCGACCGCGGCGCCGACGGGCCGAGCCCGAGCGCGAGCTGAGTCGGTCGCCGGACCCCACCGGTAGCCGCGAGCGGGCGAGCGCGCGTGGCGAACGAGCGTGGGCTCACCCACGTGCGGCGAACGAGAGCGGGCTCACCCACGTGCGGCGAACGAGAGCGGGCTCACCCACGTGCGGCGAACTCGATCAACCGCAGGTCCGCGCTGTCGCCGAGCTGCTCGCGGAGGGCGGCGAGTACGCCGCTCAGGTTCACCACTCGCGTACACTTCGCGATCTCCGCGAGGCGTGCCTCGTTCTGCGCGAGGAATCCCGTCACGACCTCGCGCGCTACCGCCTCCACGCCGTCGACGTCGATCGTGATGCGCTGGTAGCCCGCCTGCACGGCCTGGCCGAGGCGCTCGAGCAGCCGGCGGGCGCCGCGCAGGTCGAGGGCGCCCTCCACCCGGATGAACAGCGCGCGCACGCGGGCGTCGCTGGTCGCCCTGGTGCGGAGCCACGCGCGGCGCGTGGCGGGGCCGGCGTGCGGCGCGCGGTCGTCGCCCAGCGTCAGGAGAAACTGCGAGCGCGCCTTCGCACGGGCGGTGCGGTTCAGGCGGCGTAGCAGCCGCATGCGCGCGGTGTAGCGCCCGCGGCGCTGCTGCGCCGCGTCGCGGCGCAGCCGGTAGCCAGCGACCAGGGCCACGTCACGCACGCCGCCGGGCCACAGCGCGCGCCGCCAGATCGAGCGGTGCCGTGCGAGCTTGCGACGCGTCCAGTGCAGCCCGTTCTCGAGGCTGTCCGTGTCCATGCGGGAAGACACGCCGCCACCCTGTGCGAGCGGTGCCGGCTCGATCACCGGTACCGCGATCAGCGCGCGCCGGCAGAACCACAGGGTACGCTCGAACACGCCCTCGTCGTCGTCGGGCAGTCCTAGGCGCAGGTGCGCCATGGTGGCGACGCCGAGTCCGCGCACGCGGCGCAGCGCGCCGATGGCGCGGTCGAGCGAGGATCGGTCTGCATGCAGCCCGGTCGCGAGCCCGTCGACCAGCGGACCTTCGCGGTCGAACTCGATCGCGACGCACCCCGCGCGCGCGGCGTCGTCCACCACCGCCTTGTGCTGGATGCTCGCCATCGACAGGCGCACGCGAAACGGACGCCGCTGTCCGGCAAGCGCGCGGAACACGGCACTCGCCTGTGCCGGCTCGAGCGCGTGTGCGCCGCTCAGCGCGAAGCGCGCTCCCGACGGCAGGCCGGCGACCTCGGCTGCGACCAGCGCCGGGCCGCGCGGACCGTGTTCGTCGTGGACGACGATGCCGTGCTGCTCGTGGGCGTCGAGGAGGTCGAGTCGCATGGCGCGGCTCTAGTGCGCCGGCCACGCCATTTCAACGCTTCCGCTCTCCCACCGGCCGGGGCGAAGCGCGCGGCTCCTCAGCGGCTGGCGAGCACTTCCTCGACGACGAGCGCCTTCATCCCGCGGCGCTCGAGCGACGAGGCGAGCATCAGCGCCTCGTCGCGCTGGGCGTAGGGGCCGACCCGGACGCGGTAGACCGTCTGCCCGCCGTTGCCGCCGCTGGCGACGTACACGTTTTCGCTCGGCTGACGCAGCGACCCGCCGCGTAGCTCGGTGAGGGTGCCGAAGCGCTCGCGATAGGCGTCCGCACGCGCCTGGTCGCCGAAGGCTGCTACCTGCACCGCGAATGCGACGACGCCCGGGGGCTGCCCGTTCCGCGACAGCGGCTCCAGCGTCACGATGCCGGTGCCACCTTGAACCATGTCGAGCTGTGCTGCGGCCGTGTAGGACAGATCGAGGATGCGGTCGCCGACGAACGGACCGCGGTCGTTGATGCGAACGATCACCGAGCGACCGTTGGTTTCGTTGGTGACTCGGGCGACCGTGCCGAGCGGCCAGGTGCGGTGCGCGGCCGTCATCGCGTACTGGTCGTAGGTCTCGCCGCTCGAGGTGGCCCGCCCGTGAAAGCCGGGGCCGTACCACGATGCGACGCCGCGCTGCGTGGTCGGCGTCCGCAGGGATTGCGTGGCGCAGCCCGCCGCGAGGGTGAGCAGCACTGCGATCGCGCAGCCCCTGGCCGTGCGTGTCGCGGGTCGCATGCGGACCCGAAGTGTCCTGTCGTCCATCCCCACCTCCACACGTCCACCTCGTGTCCGGGCGTCCGACACGCCCGCCGACGACGAGGACGGCGGGAGAATACCCGCACCGAGCGCGGGCGACAATCCCGGAGCACGATTTTCGCGCGGCGATGAACCCCGGCCCCGCGCGCTCTCTCGACCTGAGTCGTGCTGAGCTCCGCAGCGCTCCTCGCCGCACTCGGCTGCCGGGTCTTCGGCGCCATGCCACGGCTCGTCGAACGGCACGGGGCGCTCCCCGTTGGCCGCGCTGTTCGGCGGCGGGATCGGCATCGTGCTCTACCTCGTGCTCTGGGTGGTGATGCCCTGGGAGCTGTCGTTCGGCCCGGCCGCGCCGCGGCTCGGCGCCGCGCCGTACGAGCCGGATCGCGACTGGCCCTGAGAGTTCGTGAATTCATCCCCCGATCGAGCCGGGAGGGGATGGCTTCACAGACTCCGAGATCGAGCCGGGAGGGATGGCTTCACGCCCTCCGAGGGCGGCGCGGTCCGTTTCCCGCCCCCCGGGCGTGTGCTAGGAGGGCGAAGCGGCGGCGAAGCCGTCGGGGGAGCGCGCGCGAGATGTCCGGTCATTCCAAGTGGAGCACCATCAAGCACAAGAAGGCCGCCAAGGACGCGAAGCGCGGCAAGGCGTTCACCAAGCTCATCCGCGAGATCACGGTCGCGACGCGGATGGGCGGCAGCGGTGACCCGAACTTCAACCCGCGTCTCCGCACCGCGATCCTCGCCGCAAAGGCAGCGAGCATGCCCGGTGACAACATCGATCGGGCGATCAAGAAGGGCCTCGGCGAGGGCGGCAGCGCCACCTACGAAGACGTGATGTACGAGGGCTACGGCCCCGGCGGCGTCGCGATCATGGCACGGTGCCTCACCGACAACCGGAACCGCACGGTGGCCGACGTCCGCGGCATCTTCACGCGCGGCGGGGGCAGCCTCGGCGAGGCGGGCTGCGTCGGCTGGATGTTCCAGCGCCGTGGCCTGCTGGTCGTGTCGGGCGACTCGCCCGGCGAGGACAGGCTGGTGGAGATCACGCTCGAGGCCGGCGGCGACGACGTGACCGGTACGGACGACCGCTGGGAGATCACCACCGCCCCCGATACCTTCGAGGCGGTGCGCGAGGCGCTCGAGAAGAGCGGCGCGACGATCGAGAGCGCCGAGGTCACGATGGTGCCGGGCAGCACCGTGCCGGTCGCCGGTGAGGCCGCGCAAAGGCTTCTCGGGCTGCTCGACATGCTCGAGGACCACGACGACGTGCAGGCCGTGTCGGTGAACGCCGATCTCGACGAGGATGAGGTCGCGCGTCTGAGCGCGTGACGGCGGCGCGCCGCGCGGACGCGCGGCGACGGCGGCAGCTCCGAGGCATCGGCGCTGCGGCGGGGAGGACGGAAGAGGCATGCGAGTGCTGGGGATCGATCCGGGATCGCGCGTCACGGGCTGGGCGCTGATCGAGTCGAGCGGGAACGTGCTGCGCGTGCTCGCGATCGGCACCGCCTCTCCGCGCACGGGCGAGCTCGCGGCGCGCCTCGGCAGCATCGCCGAGCAGGTCGACCGGCTCATCGGCGAATGGGGCCCGGAGTCGGTCGCGGTCGAGCGCGCCTTCGTCGGGCGGAACGTCGCGAGCGCGCTGCGCCTCGGCGAGATTCGCGGTGCGGTGCTCGCGGCCGCGGGCCGGCACCAGCTGCCGGTGGTCGACTACCCGCCGGCGACCGTCAAGCTCGCGGTGGCGGGTTCGGGTGCTGCGGAGAAGGACGCGGTTGCGCGGGGTGTCAGCGCGCTCACCGGTGGTCGCTACGAGGCCGGTGACGCGACCGATGCCCTCGCGGTCGCGATCTGCCACGTGCGTCACGCGAGCTTCGCGCGGCGGCTTCGACCGGCCCAGGCGTGAGCGTGAGGCACCGTCCGTGATCGGCGCGCTCCGCGGCAAGGTCGAGTCGAAGGCGCCGGGTTGCGTCCTGGTCGACGTCGGCGGCGTGGTCTATGAGGTGGCCGTGTCGCTGCAGTCGTTCGCCCGCCTGCCGGCCGAGGGGATGTCGGTCCGGCTCGACGTCGTCACGCATATGCGCGAGGACGGCCTGACGCTCTTCGGGTTCCTCGAACGCGGCGAGAAGAGCGTGTTCAACCTGTTGCGCTCGGTCAACGGCGTCGGTCCGAAGCTCGCATTGAACATCCTCTCGGGCCTGCCCGCGGGCGAGATCCGCGGTGCGCTCGCGGGTGGCGACGTGCAGCGCCTCGTGCGCGTCCCGGGGGTGGGCAAGAAGATCGCCGAGCGCCTCGTCCTCGAGCTGCGCGAGCGTGCCCGCGACGAGGAGGTCGCGGCGGGATTCGAGCCTCAGTCGACGGACAAGGAGCGCCGCGACTCGGAGGCCGTGTCGGCGCTGGTGAACCTCGGCTACCGGCGGGCCGACGCCGAGAAGGTCCTCGCGGACGTGTCGGCCGACGTGCCGCTCGAGGCAGCGATCCGTGAGGCGCTGCGGCGCTTTGCGCGGTGACCGGGCGATGAGCGGGCGACGATCGGGCGATGGCGATGAGCGGGCGATGACGAAGATCGGGCGATGAGATGAGCAGCACCGAGCGCAAGGACCCCGCCTTCGCCGCCGAGCCAGCCGGCGAGGACGAGCGCCACTTCGAAGCCTCGCTCCGCCCGGAGCGGCTGGTCGACTACGTCGGCCAGGAGTCGATCCTCAACACGCTCGGCGTCGCCATCGAGGCGGCCCGCGCGCGCGGCGACGTCCTCGACCACGTGCTGCTCTCCGGACCGCCCGGCCTCGGCAAGACGTCGCTCGCGCAGATCATCGCACGCGAGATGGGCGTACAGTGCCGCAAGACGCAGGGGCCCGCGATCGAGCGCAGCGGCGACCTCGCGGCGATCCTGTCGGATCTCGATCACGGCGACGTGCTGTTCATCGACGAGATCCACGGCCTGCCGCGCAAGGTCGAGGAGGTGCTCTACCCGGCGATGGAGGATTTCGAGCTCGATCTGGTGATCGGGCAGGGCCCGTCGGCGCGGACGATGCGTCTCGCGCTCAAGCCGTTCACGCTGGTCGGCGCGACGACGCGTGCCGGCATGCTGAACGCGCCGCTCCGCGACCGGTTCGGCTCGGCGTTCCGGCTCGAGTACTACGGCGTCGACGAGCTGATGCGCATCGTGAACCGATCGGCGCGGATCCTCGGTCTCGCGCTGGCGCCGGAGGGCGCGCGCGAGGTCGCGCGGCGCTCGCGCGGAACGCCGCGCATCGCCAACCGGCAGCTCAAGTGGGTGCGCGACTTCGCGCAGGTGCACCACGGCGGGAAGCCGGTGGACGAGCAGATCGCTTCCGAGGCGCTGGCCCTGCACCGCGTCGACGCGGCCGGACTCGATCCGATGGACCACGCGATCCTGCTCGCCGTGCTCGACCGCTTCGCGGGCGGCCCGGTCGGCATCGAGAGCCTCGCCGCACTCCTCGGCGAGGAACGCGAGACCATCGAGGCCGTCTATGAGCCGTTCCTGGTGCAGTCCGGGTACCTCGAGCGCACCCCGCGTGGGCGCATGGCGTCGCAGCTCTGCTGGGACTACTTCGGCCGTGAGCGGCCGACGGGACCACGCCAGGGACGCCTGCTATAGACCGGACGTGCCCGAGATCGGCCGCACGCTGATCGCGCTCGGTATCCTGCTCGTCGTTGCGGGCGGGCTCGTGCTGCTGCTCGGCCGCGCGAGCGTCCCGCTCGGCTTCGGGCGGCTGCCGGGCGACTTCCTGATCAAGCGTGACGGCTTCACGTTCTACCTGCCCGTCACGTCGTCGATCCTGGTCAGCGTCGTGCTGTCCGCGATCCTCTGGCTGCTGCGACGGTGAGCACGGAAGCGGCCGGGCCGGAGCCCGAGGAGCCGCGGCGCCTGTGGCGCCGGCGCGAGGCGTTCCTTCTCGGCGCGACGCTGCTCGCGGCGCTGTTCTTCCTGCTCTTCGAGACGCGCCTGCCGCCGTTCAGCGGTGGGGACGCGGTGTCGCAGAACGTCACGTTCTTTCTCCTCATCAACCTCAACATCGTCCTGATCCTGCTGGTGGTGTTCCTGCTCGGGCGGAACATCGTCAAGCTCGTGGTCGAGCGGCGGCAGCGCGTTCTCGGCTCGCACTTGAGGACGCGACTCGTCGGCGGGTTCCTGATCGTCGCCATCGTGCCGGCGGTGCTGCTGTTCCTCGTCGCCGTCGGCTTCATCCGCAGCTCGATCGAGAGCTGGTTCTCGGTGCAGGTGCAGAGCGCGCTGGAGGGCGCGCTCGACATGTCCGACACGTACTACCGTGAGGGCATGGCGACGGCGCTGCGCGACGCACGCGAGGTCGCGCTTCGCGTCGGCGCCGACGGCAAGCCGCTGTCGGCGCAGAAGGCGCTGCTCGAGACCAAGCGGAGCGAGTACGCGGTCGCGCAGATCGCTCTGCTCGACGCGACCGGAGCGCTCGTCGCGTCGGTCGCGGCGGAACGCCTCGGCAGCGCCTTCGCGGAGCCGCCCGACCCGGAATTCCTCTCGGGTGCGCTCGGGCGTGACGAGTCGACCCAGGTCCTGACGCTCGACGGGCGCGAGGTGCTGCGCGCCGCCGCCCGGGTGCGTGGCAAGAGCGGCGAGGCGCGGGGCCTCGTGCTGGTCGACGAGATCGTCCCGAGGAGCGTCACCCGCCGCCGAGCCGAGATCCAGCAGAGCGTGCAGCAGTACAAGCAGCTGAAGCTGATGCGACGCCCGCTGATCAACAACTACGTGCTGACCTTGCTGGTCGCCTCGCTGGCGATCGTGTTCGGCGGCACGTGGCTGGGCTTCGTGCTCGCGCGCAGCATCACGGTGCCGATCCAGAAGCTCGCCGAAGGTACCCGGCGCGTCGCCGAGGGCAGTCTCGACGAGCGCATCCAGCTCGAGTCCGGCAGCGACGAGGTCGCGGCGCTGGTCGCGGCGTTCAACCGGATGACGGCCAACCTCAAGACGACGCACTCGGCGCTTGCCGAGCGCGGTCGCGCGCTGGCGACGATCCTGGCCAACATCACCGGCGGCGTGGTCTCGATCGACCGCGAGGGCCGCATCGAGACCGTGAACATCGCCGCGCGGACCATGCTCGGCATCGCCGAGGAGGCGGTGGGGCGCCCGTTCCGCGTCTACTTCGCGGCGCCCGAGTTCGACGCCGTGCGCGACCTGCTCGTCGAGCTCGAGAAGCGGGCGCGCGAGGGCAAGTGGGACAAGCTGCCGCCGCACCGGCTCGCGGTGGAGCAGGGCGATACCGCGCAGCAGCTGCTCGCGACGGGCGTGGTGCTGCGGGGCGACGACGGGACCGTGATCGGTGCGCTGCTGTTCTTCGAGGACGTGACCGAGCTGCTCAAGGTCCAGCGCATGGAGGCCTGGCGGGAGGTGGCGCGGCGCATCGCGCACGAGATCAAGAACCCGCTGACGCCGATCCAGCTCTCCGCGCAGCGTCTCCGAAAGCGCTACGCGAAGGAGCTCGGAGGATCGGTGCTCGACGAGTGCACGAAGACCATCATCGCCGAGGTCGAGGTGCTGAAGAACCTCGTCAGCGAGTTCGCGCACTTCGCGCGTCTGCCGGCCGGGCAGCACGTGGCGACCGACCTGAACGCCCTGGTGGACGAGGTGCTGGTGCTGTTTCGCGAGGCGCACCGCGGCGTGCGCTTCCGGCTCGAGAAGGACGCGAGTCTGCCTCTGCTCGACCTCGATCGCGACGGGATCCGCCGCGTGCTGACCAACATTCTCGACAACGCCGTCGGTGCACTCGCGGCGGTCCCGGGGCGGACGTCGCCCGCCGCATCCGAGGTCGACGGCGAGAAGCCCGAGATGCTGGTGCGGGGCGCGATCGACCTCGCCACGCGCTACGACGCGGTCCGCGGCGTGGTCGTCCTCGAGATCGCCGACGACGGCATCGGCATGACCCCGGAGGTGAAGGCGCGCCTCTTCGAGCCCTACTTCTCGACCAAGCCCCAGGGCACCGGCCTCGGTCTGGCGATCGCATCCGCGGTGCTGGCGGACCACCAGGCTTTCATCCGCGTGCGCGACAACCAGCCGCGCGGCAGCCGGTTCTCGATCGAGCTGCCGGTGCGCGAGAACGGGCTCGAGGCATCCCATGGCGCGCTGGCGTGACCTGGGACCCCGGGACCGCTAAGCGTGTGCCTGCGATGAAGCGAATCCTGGTGGTCGACGACGAGGAGCACATCCGTCACAGCTTGCGCGGCGTGCTGTCGGACGAGGGCTTTGGCGTGCTCGAGGCGGGCGACGGGCGTCGCGCGCGAGAGCTCATCGCCGAGTCGCCCGATCTCGTCATCCTCGACGTCTGGCTTCCCGAGATCGACGGCATCACGCTGCTCGAGGAGATCAAGTCGACGCACCCGGGACTGCCGGTGATCATCATCTGCGGGCACGCGAACATCGAGGCGGCGGTCCGCGCGACCCGCCTCGGTGCGGCCGACTTCATCGAGAAGCCGTTCTCTCTCGAGGCGCTGCTGGCCTCGATCGAGCGCGCGCTCGGCCGCAGCGGTGCGTCCACGGACGAGGGCGCGCCGTCGTCGTCCGACGTCGCGCCCAACGGCGCGCGCACCGAGCACGCCTGCCCCGGCGAGGCGGGCTACCGCCCGCAGCGCACGATCGGCAAGAGCGTGGTGGCGAGCGGGCAGGGCCTGCACTCGGGGATCCGCACCGGCGTGATCCTGCACCCGATGCCCCCCGACACGGGCATCGTCTTCCAGAGCCTCGCGACGGAGAAATCGGTCCCGGCGCTGGTCGAGTTCGCCGACTCCACCGGCTATGCGACGACCCTGTTCCGCAGCGGGTTCGGTGCCAAGACGGTGGAACACCTGCTCGCGACGCTGACCAGCTACGGGGTGACGAACGTTCTCGTCAAGATGGAGAACGAGGTGCCGGCGCTCGACGGCTCGGCGCTCGAGTTCTGTCGCCTGCTCGACGACGCGGGCGTCGTCGAGCAGCCCGGGCCCGGGGTGCGCACCTACGTCGTCGAGCGCCGGCACCGCGTCGAGGAAGGGCCGAGCTGGCTCACGGTCGAGCCGCACGACGGCTTCGTCGTCGACTACACGCTCGACTACCCGGCTCCGGTCGGGACGCAGCACTTCGTGTTCGAGTACACGGGGCCGGAGTCGTTCCGCGATCAGGTGGCACCGGCGCGCACGTTCGGCTTCGTACACGAGTTCACGCGGCTCGCGGCCGCCGGGCTCGCCGCCGGCGGACGCCTCGACAACTGCGTGCTGATCGGCGAGGACGGCGTGATCAACGGCGAGCTGCGCTTTCCCGACGAGTTCGTGCGCCACAAGATCCTCGACGTGCTGGGCGACTTCGCGCTGCTCGGACGTCCGCTGCGCGGCCGCATCACGGCGCGGGCGACCGGACATCGGCACAACGTGGCGATGGTGCGCGAGCTGATCGCGGCTGCGGGGTAGGGTGATTCGGCCGACCGCGCCCGGGTAGCCGTTCGCCCGTGAACGAGCGGCCGAATCCGCCTCGCGAAGCTCTGCCCGCGGGGCGCTCTGCAGCATCGCCGATCTTGCCGTGGCGCAGGAAGCGCAAGTCGGCCGGAGCAGCCCCGTGGAGCCGGATCGCTCTGGTGCGACCGTCCTCCGGCGCGTTCGTTGGCCGTCGAAACGAACTCGTCGAAACGAACTCGTCGAAACGAACTCGTCGAGACGAACTCGTCGAGACGAACTCGTCGAGACGAACTCGTCGAAGCGACACGAACTGTTCGTTGACCGTCGAAGCGAACTGGTGGTAGCGAGCCGTGCATGTTCTCCCCCACCCGCCACGCAGCGTTCGTCCTCCTCTTCCTTGCCGTCGTCGGTACCGCCTCCACGGCAGACGCCGGTCGGCCACGGATCGTGAACGGTCTCTACACGTCCGAGTACCCGACGACCGGTGCCCTCCTGAAGGGGGTCGATGGCGACTCGGCCGGCGCCCATTGCTCGGGAACGATGATCGGTTGCTCGACGTTCCTGACCGCCGCCCACTGCGTCTGCGACGGCATCGGCACGGACTGTCAGGCGGGCGATCCCGGTGAGCCGAACCCGGGCGAGTACTTCGTCTTCCTGCAGCATGCGGGAGTGTTCGCGGTGGACAGCATCTCCGTGCACACCGCCTACGACTTCCCGACCGCCGACGTCGCGGTCGTCAAGCTCAGCGTCCCGGTGGCGGGCATCCGGCCGACGCCGCTGCAGCTGAGCGGCTCGCCGGCATTCGGGACGGCCGGCACGATCGTCGGGTTCGGGCGCAGTGGTGACGGCAACGACGACTATCTGCTCAAGCGCGTCGGGAACGTCCAGACGGCGGATTGTGCGCCGGACTCGAACACCTCGCTCGTGTGCTGGAGCTACGACGATCCGGTCGGGCCACCGGGAACCGACTCCAACACCTGCAACGGTGATTCGGGTGGGCCACTCTTCCTCAGCGGACCATGCGGGACGGTGATCGCCGGCATCACCTCGGGCGGGACCTCCGACGAGTGTACGCCGCTCGACTCCAGCTACGAAGCGAACGTCTACACCTACCGCGCGTTCATCCAGGCGGAAGGCGGAGCGGACCTCTCGAACGTCGCGTGCGGGGCGATGCCGCAGATCGGCGAAGCGGGTACGACGATCGAAGGGCTGGACGACTCCCTCTCGGCCGCCGATCCGGACGACGTGCATGGCTTCACCCTGCAGGCGGGGCTCCAGGAGGCCCGCTTCAGCATGAACGGTGTCGACGAGGGCGGAGCCGACTTCGACCTCTACGTGAAGGCGGGCGCGCCGCCCACGACGTCCGACTACGACTGTCGTGCCGACGGTAGCGGACAGACGGGGTTCTGCGGCTTCTCGTCGCCGGCGGCGGGGGACTGGTACGCGATGGTCCGCAGGGTGGCCGGGTCCGGCAAGTATCAGGTGACGGTGACCACCATCGAGCCCGGCTCTCCGGCGACGGGTGGCGGCGGCGCCTGCGACGATGGCAACGCGTGTACGACCGGTGACACCTGTGTCGCCAGCGCGTGCGTCGGCTCGACCGTGCCGGACGGAACCCTCTGCGACGACGGGACCCGCTGCACGAATGGCGACGCGTGCACCGCGGGCGCATGCGCCGGTGCGCCTGCGCCGCTGTCGGGGTGCTTCGCGCCGGACGTCGCGCGCGGCTCGTCGATCACGATCAAGGACTCGACGACCGACCCGAGGAAGGACACCTTGTCCTGGAGGTGGGGTCGTGGAACCAGCGCACCGGGCGATCTCGGCAACCCGACTGCGTCCACCGTCTACGAGCTGTGCGTGTTCGATCGCGCCGGGGGCGTGCCCACGGTCGCGTCGAGCGCGCTGCTGCCACCGGGAGCGCTGTGGAAGGCTACCCCGAAGGGGTTCAAGTACTCGGACAAGTCGGCTCTGCACGGCGGCGTGAAGGCGCTCTCGCTCAGCACCTCGGCCACCAACCGGACGTCGATCTCGATCCAGGCGAAGGGTGCAACGCTCATGACCCCGGCGTTGCCCCTGCAGCAAGACCCGTCGGTCGTCGTGCAGCTCTCGAACGGCGCCGCATGCTGGGGAGCAGGCTTCAGCGTCTCGTCGAGGAACGATGGGGCGACCTTCCGAGCCAGGTCCGATTGAACGAAGGAGTGGCCCCCCCGAGACGTCCGGCCGACACGGTCGGACGCCAGGATGGCCGGTCCACGGGATCGGCCCCGGGAGCCACTGTCCCGGTCGACGTGCGCCGCGAGCACGTCGGTGCCGCAGCGGGGCCGCTCAGCGCACGACCGGCGCCGCGATCGTCCCCTTGACGGTGTAGGTCGGCGGCTCGCCGGGGTCGCGCTTCGGCAGGAGTCCGCTCACGAGCTTCAGGGCCGGCTGCGCGCCGGGCGGGATCTCGACCGTCATCCGCAGGTTCAAGACGCTCTGTGGCAAGTAATCGCGCAGCAGGACGTCGCCGCTCGCGTCGAAGCGCACGTCGTCGCCCGCCGCGCGCAGCTCCTTGAGCTGCAGGCGCGCGCCGAAGACCTGCGCCGCGGCGCTGACCTCGGGGAACGACAGATCGGGCAGGCGGAAGCCGCGCACGCTGACCTGATCCAGCGCGAGGTCGCGCACGGCGAGCGTGACGTCGCCCTCCGAGCTCTGCGTCGTGCGGCCGTCACCCGCGAGCTGCAACGACAGGTCCGCGGTGCCCTGGACGCGACCGGGCGGGGGCACGAACGGAGCCAGCGCCGGGTCGAGGCGGATGCTCCTTGCGTCGAGCGCGCCCGACGCCCGATCGCCGGCGAGACGCACCCAGCCACGGAACTCGCCGCCGTAGGCGCGCCCGTCGACGAGAGCCTGCCGGAAGTTGCCGGTGAGGAGCGCGCCGAGCGGGACGCGCACGCTGACCTCCGACAGGGTCGCGACCGGCTGGCTCGCCCCGGTCGGTGTCACGCGCAGGTCGGTGAAGCGGTAGCCGTTGGGGACGGCGAGCTCGACCGAGCGGAACCCGACCCGCACGGGCGCATTCGCCGTCGCGACCTCGATCGCGCGCGCCGCGATCAGGTCGTGCGGCAGGGACCACACGAGAGCGACGAGAAACACCGTCAAGGTGAACGTCGCGAAGCCGATCAGCTCGGCCCGTTCCCGCAGCACGGCGAGGAGGCGGCCGAGACGGCTGTGCGAAGCGTTGACGTCCGGTCTCATTGCGGACGCAGTCGCGACACCACGACGGTCGCGTCGACACGGCTCTGGTCCTTGTACTGGCGCTTGACGGCGAGCCGCTCGACGCCGATCGGTGGATCGCGGCTCTCGACGGCGTGGAGAAGGCTCACCAGCGCCCGCACGGTGATGCCCTCGATCCGTACCTCGACGAGCTCCTCCTGCCAGGCGTTGCCGACCGCTCGGGTCGACGGGTTCATCGCGATGATGCGCTCGCGCCCCGCGATCGGCACCGCGATCGACTCGAGCTGCGCGAACAGCGAGGCGCCCTGGTCGCTGGCGGCACCCTTCTCGAGCTTCTCCACCTCGGCGCGCAGAGCGGAGTAGCGCGCGACCAGCTCGCCGATCGTCGCCGCGTCGTCGCCGCTGCGGGCGACATCGCGGTCGAGCCGTGCCAGGGACTCGCCGAGCGGCTCGACGACGCCCAGCCAGACGATCAGCAGCAGGGTGACGGCCCCGGCGCCGAGCACCAGCATGCGCTCGCGCGGCGCGAGCCGGCCGAGCGCCTCGGCGGCGCGGTCGCGCAGCGGAGCGACCAGGCGGCCGAGCGTGCCGGACGCGTCGCGAGCCGGGTTCACGAGCGGGTCTCCGGCGTGAAGCGCAAGCCGATCCGGAACTCGATGCGCCCGTCCACGCCCGCCTTCACGTCCTTGACCTCGGGATCGAAGAGCCCCGGCACGGCCTGCAGCGAGCGCTTGACGACGTCGACCGACTCGTAGCTGTCGGTGCGCGCGTGCAGGCGGACACCGTCGTCGTCGATCGCGAAGTCGTCGACGGTCACCGGCACCTGCTCGGGGACGGCCTCCTTGATCGATCGCAGCAGGTCGAGCGTCCGGGGACGGTTGCTGCCGCCGCCGAGGACCTTGCGGCGCGCCTCGAGGCCGTCGATCGCACCCTCCAGCCGCGTACGTTCCGTTCCAGGGGCCGCTCCCGGCAGCACGCCGGCCACCGCGCGCGCGACCTCGGCGCGGTGCGCCGCGAGCTCTGCGCGCCGCGCCGCGATCGCCGCGACGAAGCTCGCCAGCGCGAGCACGACCACCGCGGCGCCCAGAACGCCGGCGATGCGGAGCTGGCGGTGCGCCTCCTCGCTCGGCGCGTGGTAGCCGAACTCGCCGGTGCGGAAGTTGAGCCCTCCGGCCCCCGTCCCGCTGGCGCGTGCGGCGAGCCCGACCGCGCGCAGGTGTGCGACGGGTGCACCGGCGCACCACGCCGGCAGCTCGCCGGTGAGCGCCAGCGGCTCTGTCCCGAACGTCTGGCCGATGAGGCGCCCGGTGTCGGCCGGTGCGACGAGGAGCAGGGGAGGAAGCGGTTGGTCTTCGTCGACCAGCGCGAGCGCCGCCCAGCGGAGCTCGCGCGCCGCGGCCGGATCGTCATCGGCACCGTCGACGATGCGCAGGGCGGCGAGGCTCCCCGAGCGCAGCAGGCAGATGCCGCCGTCCTCGCGCGGCTCGACGAACAGCAGGTCGGAGGTGCGCGGTCGCAGCAGGGCCAGCCCGGAGAGCAGCCCGACGTCCACGATCGCGGGATCGATGCCGGCCTCCGCGAGCACCTCCAGGTGCCTCTGCACGTCGCGCCGCTGCGCGATCGCGGCGAGCACCGTCGCGCCTGCGGCGTCGCGCTCGAGCACGCTGAACGTGATCACACCCGACTCGACGTCGAACGGGACCAGGCTCTCGAGCTCGAACGGTACCGTCGCGGCGAGGCGTCCGGCGTCGGAGAACGGCAGGCGGAGCACGCGGTGGCTCACGGCGGCGCCGGGCAGTGCGGTCGCGACCGTGTCCGGACGCTGCGGGCAATGGCGGTCGACGAGGTCCCGCAGCTGCTCGGCGACGGTGCGGTCGGCGTCGCGACCCTCACGCCAGCTGCCGAGCAGGCGCGGTGCGCGGCCCGACGCCTCGACGAGCGCCAGCGCGATCGCACCCCGCGTCAGGTCGATGCCGAGCGCCAGCACTAGCGGATCTCCACCGGCATGCCCTCGGCGAGCCGGCTCTCCTGCCACCAGAGACGCTTCGCCGTGTCGCCGGTGCGCCGTACCGTCGTGCGCAGCCGCTGCGTGACGTCACCGACCGTGCCCGTGGCGAAGACGGAGTAGAGATTGCTCTGGGTCTTCAGCATGCGCTGCGCCTCGGGAGTGCAGCTCGACGACTTCCACTCGAGGAACTTCGCTTCCCACTCCTTCTTTGCCTCGTCGCTCGCGAACGGGGATGGGCAGCCGTCGGGCGGGGGCGACCCGCTCTCGCAGCCGATCGCGGCGAGCACGATCGGGTCGGCCGTGAGCGGGTTCACCGACTGCGCGGGGCCCGTCTTGCCGTCGGGACGTGGCACGACCGTCGCGTACGGGCGCAGCCGCGCCAGCGCAGGCTCGTCGAAGCCGCGGATCAGCAACAGCTCCTCGAGGCTGTGCAGCGGCTCCTGCCGCGGGGTGCACGACATGTCGAGCGCACAATAGTCGCTCGCAGCACCGGTTGCCATCGCATCGCCCGGGGGTGTGATCCAGGCGACGACGCGGTCGACCAGGGAGGGATCGAGCTCGAGGGTGGCGAACAGGCTCTGCACGGCGGCGCGGTAACGCTCATCGCGCACCGAGTTCAGATCGAGCTTTCCGGCCTCGTCGCTCACCTGCAGCCCGACCACCCCCGAGCCCGCGGGAATCCCGAACAGCGGCAGGGCCCACGGGTTCTGGCGGCAGGTCACCCCCTTCGGGTTGGCGTCGTCGCTCGACAGCAGGGCCTCGCCGGCGAGTGCCGCCGAGCGGGCCAGCAGCTGCGCGGCCATGGCGTTGCCGGCGTTGCGCGTCAGGTGCGTGTGCACCAGCGTCGCGTCGGTCATCTCGACGACGACGACGGTGAGGAGCGCGACTGCGAACAGCGCCGACAGCAGCGCCACACCGCGCTCCGTGCGGATCGGCGACGGGTGCGCGGTCACGACTTCGGGCTCCCACCCATCGGCAGGTCGACGAGCAGTCGGTACACCGGCGGGTCGGCGCTGCCGTCCGCGAGGGTGAGCTGCAGCTCGACCGCACGCGGGATCCGCACGCCGCCCTCACCGCTCTGCCAGGTCGCGAGCCACTCGCCCCGATCGGGGAGCACCCGCACGGTGAACGCGGCGACGTCCTCGAGCACGACGTTGGCCGTGAACGGCGTGCCCTCGGTCGCGACCGAGGGCAGCTGCTCCTTCACGAGCAGGGCGCCGCGCGCATCCGGCTCTCCGGCCTCGACGCGGTAGCGCACGATCTCGAATGGATCCTGCGGTCCCGCGCGGACCTTCCGCGCCGTGGTGGTGGTGAACGACAGCTCGCTCGCCGGCCGGTCGAACGTGCGGTCGATCAGCACGAAGCGCCCGCGCTCACCCGGGAGCGGTACGGCCCCGCTGAGCTCCTCGGCGAGCCGCTGCAGCGTGAGTCGCGCGGCGTTGCTGCGCTCCATCGCCTGTTCCGCGTGCTCGCGCGAGGACAGCGTGCGCTGGAACGGCGCGGCCTGCGCGAGCGCCAGGATCGCGACGATGGTCAGCGAGACGAGCAGCTCGAGCAGCGTGAATCCGGCCTCGCGCGACGCGCGGCGGCCGGTGCCCGGCGTCGCGGGTGCGCGTGTGGCGGACGGGCGGGGCGCCGGCTCCGCGATCGACACGGCCATGCTCACGACGCTCGCGGCCGGACGAAGACCGTCAGCTCCGATGCGGCCGACTCGTCGCCGAACGGGATCACGCGGATCGTCACCTGGCGCACGGCGAAGATGCCGAAGTCGCTCACCGTCCGCTCCCAGCGGTAGCCTGCGTAGAGCCCCGGCCAGCGCTCCTCGAAGTCCCCCTGGGCGATGCCGACCTCGGGGTAGGGCCCCAGCTCCGCCTCGGTGACCAGCGAGCGCGACAGCAGGAGCGCCTGGGTGTACGTCTGATCGCGCGCGGCGACGCGCAGGTTGCGCACGTGCAAGCCGAGCAGCGCGGTGAACGCGGTCGCGATCACCGCGAGCGCGACCATGACCTCGAGCAGCGTGAAGCCGCGCGCGTCCGGTCCCCGGCGTCTGCGCTCGCGCGCGCAGCTCATCGCGAACTCCGCGACAGGCCTCGGCCGGGCATGCCTGCCCGCGAGGCGTCGGAGCTGCTCCCCATCCGGACGTCGACGGCACCCTCGACGACGCGCGGCCGCGAGCGCGCCGGCTCGACGACGATCGAGTAGACGTCGTCGGCGTGCCCGGAGAGCCGCACGACCATCGGGTCGGCGTAGCCGTCGGGGGAGAACAGCGCGGCGCGATGGCCGTCCCGGGTGGTGACGAGGCCGGGGCCGGTCACCTCGAGCCGAACCGCGTCCGGCAGCGCGACCGTGCGGAACAGCGGGGCGTCGTCCGGCACGAAGCGCGCACCGGAAGGCGTCTCGGCGTAGACCTCGGCGCCGTAGCGGCCCGTTCCGGGATCGAACGACAGGCGGACCGCTCGCCCGCGCAGCGCCGCGTCCTCGCGCAGCAGCTCGATGCGCGACGCCAGCTGTCGGGCGCTCGCCTGCAGCGAGACGCCGCCCAGGATGCCGAGGCGAGGCAGGACCAGTGTCACCAGCAGGCCAACCAGCGCGACCGCGAGGGCGAGCTCGAGCAGGGTGAAGCCGCGTGCTGCGCCATCCGGCGCCGACCGAGGCAACGGTGCGCCTCTGTCAGAGGTTGCGCGAGTCGATGTCGGCGTTGATGCCCTCGCCACCTTCCGCGCCGTCGGCGCCGAGCGACAGAACGACGTACGCGCTGCCGTCGCTGCGGAAGACGTACGGCGCTCCCCAGGGATCGACGGGGACCTTCTCGAGGTATCCCTCGGCGTTCCAGCGCTTCGGCACGAGGCCCGTCGTCGGGCGCGTGACCAGCGCCTCGAGCCCCTGCTCGGTGGTCGGGAAGAAACCGTTGTCGAGCTTGTAGAGGCTGAGCGCCTGCTCGATCGCCTTGACGTCGGCGGCGGCCTTGGTCTGCCGCGCCTCGTCGGTCCGACCGAGGATGCGTGGCGCGACCAGGGTGATCAGCAGGCCGAGGATGAAGACCACCACCATGATCTCGATCAGGGTAAAGCCCGCGCTCGAGCGGAGCCTCGTGCGCGCGATTCGAACGTCGTTCATCGTGGATTCCTCTAGCGCACCAGCGCGTTGATCTCGAAGATGGGCAGCAGGATCGCGAGCACGATGAAGAGGACGATGCCGCCCATGACGACGATCGTGATCGGCTCGAGCACCGCCGTCAACGTGCCCAGGAGACTCTCGACCTCGGCCTCGTACGCGTCAGCGACCTTGCCGAGCATTGCCTCGAGCTCGCCGGAACGCTCGCCGACCGCGATCATGTGCGTGACCAGGGGCGGCACCAGCCCCGACTGCCGGAGCGGTGCGGCGAGGCTCTGCCCCTCGCGCACGGCCGTGCGCGCATCCTCGATCGCCTGCGCGAGCGCGCTGTTGCCCGCCACTCCAGCCGCGACGTCGAGCGCGTGCAGGAGCGGGATGCCGTTGCCGAGGAGCGTCGCGAGGGTGCGCGCGCCGCGCGCGATCGCGATGCGCGTCATCACCGGGCCGATCAGCGGCAGCGTCAGCAGCTTCCGGTCGAACCAGAGGCGCCACGCCGGCCGCCGGCGCGCGGCGAGCAGCCACAGCCCGCCGCCGATCGCGAGGATCGCCAGCAGCCACCAGTAGGTCGCGACCGCGTTCGAGACTCCGAGCAGCACCCGCGTGAGGAGCGGCAGGGTCTGCTTCTGGTCGGCAAAGATGCGCGTCACGCGCGGCACCACGAAGCCGAGCAGGAAGGCGACGATGCCCGACGACACCAGCGTCATCAGCACGGGGTAGGCGAGCGCGTTGCGCATCTTCGCGTTGAGACGCGACTGCGCCTCCGTGTAGGTCGCGAGCCGCTCGAGCACGAGATCCAGCGCCCCCGCCGCCTCGCCCGCGCGCACCATGCCGACGT
>Ga0172363_10000988_pt1 | contig 22472 bp, 18 predicted proteins | sample LakKivs2_kivu2a2_FD_114541 | JGI IMG/M metagenome (GOLD analysis project Ga0172363, IMG submission 114541) | Sediment microbial communities from Lake Kivu, Rwanda - Sediment s2_kivu2a2 | ecosystem: Environmental > Aquatic > Freshwater > Lake > Sediment | place: Rwanda: Western Province, Lake... | reverse complement strand
TAGCGGCAATAGTTGTATGCGTTTCGCGTTTATCGGAGAGCCGGAGAGCGCTTGAGCTGGTAAAAAGCAATCCCGGTTTTCTTTTTTTGAGCGCCGGAGCACAGCCGGGCGACGCGGATGAAGCTGAAACCGCAGCACTGATTGAATTCATAAGAGCAAACCGGGCGCTCCTTGTTGCCGTTGGTGAAACAGGGCTGGATTACTTCCCTCAGCAATCGCAATCCAGGGAAAATCAGAAGAGCTTCTTCCAGAAATTCATAGAACTTTCCAGAGAACTGGATCTGCCGCTGGTGGTGCATTCCAGGAGCGCAGGACAGTACGTCCTGGAGCAGCTGATTCAGGAAAAAGTACCCGGGGTTTTAATGCATGCATTCGACGGAAATTACAAACTGGCGGTGAGAGCTCTGCAGAAAGCAAATATATATTTTTCCATTCCGGCAACTATTTTACGGTCCAGACAAAAGGTAAAATTAGCCTCTGCTCTCCCCCTTGACCGGCTGATGCTTGAAAGCGACTCGCCTGTTCTGGCTCCGGTTCCAGGGCAGAGGAATGAGCCCGCCAGCCTGGCCAAGACATGCAGAAAACTGGCTGAAATAAAAAACATATCTTTTGAAGAAGTTGCCTTAAATACCAGCATTAACGCCAGAAAATTCTTCAATATTGCATAATCCAGCCGCCCTCAATGCGGGGTGACCATAAGACAACAAATAGAGACATACCTTTGGATACTGGAAAAATATCACTTCTGGTTTTAAAATGACCGCAGCATTGGAGCTGGAAAGGTGATTTATCGTGGAAAAAGATGTATATAAAATAATCGGAGAACGGCTGAAATCCTCCAGAAACGAACTGGATCTGACGCAGGAATCTGTATCCGAACGGGCAGGCATAAGCTTGAATTTTTACGGACAGATAGAACGCGGTACAAAAAAAGCAAGCGTGGAGACGCTTTTTCGCTTATGCAGGGTGCTGCACATTGATTCCGGGGCGCTCTGGGGAGAAGGAAAGCCATTGCAGAAGAACATTCTGCTGGCAAAAGAACTGCATTCTCTGATTGAAAGATTATCACCGGAACAGCGAAAAAAAGCAATCCTGGTATTGAAGGAGATATTCGGCAGAGAGTAATACCGGGTTATACGTCCAGACACCGCGAAATAGCAAGCTTCAGCAGGTTTACATCAATGGGTTTTTGAAGGGCAGCATCTGCACCAAGACTTTTTGCCTTCTGCAAAGCTTCCTGGCCGCATCCTGACAGAACTATGACCCTGCTTCCGAGTTTATTTTTCCTTATCCACCCTAACACTTCCAGTCCTGACATACCGGGCATTTCAATGTCCAGCAATACCAGATCAAAATGTTCTCTGCCCAGCATTTCAACTGCTTTCTGACCGTTTTCAACCTGCACCACCGCGTAGTCGTCTTCAAAGAGAATTTGCAGACATTCCCTTATAAAAGATTCATCATCAGCTATTAATATTTTTTGCCTCATAACCATTCCTGTCGAATTATACAGATATTATACAAAATATTGAACAAAAGTCAACAAAAAAAAGATGACCATAAGGAAACAAAAGCGCTGTAAACCTTTACATCAGTTATACGTCTAATATTAGTAAAAAAGGGAGGTGTTGTTTTTATGAAAAAGACAATTGCGTTTTTAATTGCAGCCGTATTTTCCTGTGCAATGGCAGCAGCACAGCCAGGAAACGAACCGGCTCCGGGACCGGAAAAGCCGGGAATGCATCCGGGCGGTCCATGTCCGATGGGGCAGCACTCAGAGATGCGACAATCACAGAGCCAGCCAGAGCCAGACCGCCAGATGAGGCCGGGCAGGGAAATGACACAGATGCTGGCAATCATGAGATTGATTAAAACCCTTGACCTGACAGAGGAACAGTCGATAAAAATTTATGCCCTCTATAACCAGATGGCAAAAAACAAACGGGAAATGATAACCAGAACACAGGAAAAAGCAAAAGCAATCAGGGAAATGCTTCAAAAAAAGAAGCCGAATGAAAAAGCTCTTAAGGAAACTCTGGATGCAATGGATAAAGAAAGCAAAGAAAACAGGGCCAGGATGGACAAATTAAAGGAAGACATGAAGAATGTCCTGACTGTTGAACAGCGTGCTAAATTTGTGGTGATGGTTTCACAAAAAATAGCGCATAAACCCGGTAAAGGGACTTATGGGAGGCCCGGAAATCCGGGACAGATAGAAAATCCTGCGCCAGGGCCATGGCAGAGACAGAAACCGTCTGGTTCTCCAATGAATTTGAACCGTCCGGAACGTCCTGGTCAGGAAATTGACATACCGGAGGAGCAGCTGGATGAACTTTTCCTTGATGAAGATTAATTCCTGCATAGCGGTTTTATTGATGCTCGGCGTCGGCCTGGCAGGTGCATCCGACGGCTCGGAATCAGGTACGCCGCTGGCAATAATAAATGATTTTGACGGACAGGTTCATGTGAAAAAGGCTGGTTCAGCAGAAATAGAAATTCCTGAAATTGACCAGGAACTGGGAGAGAGAGACGAAGTTATAACAGGCAAAGACGGAAGCGTTGAAATTCTGCTGTCCGACAGGGAAGTTCTGCACCTGGAAGAGAATTCCAGGCTGGTTATTCTTGGACTCAGCACTGATACCAATACGGCAAAATTGTTACTTGGACGGCTTCTGGCTGTAATTGAAAAAGATGTGAAAAACATCCCGCAATTCAGGGTTGAAACACTCAATGCGATTGCAGCTGTGAAGGGAACGGAGTTCTTGGTTGAAACAGGAGAAGAAGGCGACGAAGTTGCAGTTGCCGACGGGACAGTGTCTGTAGGCAGCCGGGTGTCAGGCGGAGCAATTGATGTCAATAAAGAGCAGATGGTCCAGGTTAAGCCGGGACAGCCGCCGTGCAAACCCCGGGCACCGGGCAAAAGATTTTATCTTTACAGGAAAACGCTGGAGAAAATGAGGGAACAGGCAAACTGGATCCGTACCATGCGCCAATCCGGAGAACTGGCGACCTTAAGGTTGATGCGGCAGGCGGCGAAAAGACAGGAAGTCCTCCTGTGGCTGAAAAAACACAGAGATACTGTTGCGGCTATGCCGCCGGTCCGGAAGATCAGGATAAGAAAATATCTGGAAGCATCCAGCCTGACCGCAGAGGAAAAACAGTTAATAGCCGATTTCATGAAAAAACATCCGCTGCTCTTTGAAAAACTGGTGAAAAGCCACCGCCGGAAACTTGAAGCTGCCGGACTTCGGTGAAGTTCAGGTAAAATGTGATACAGCGCGGACTCAGAATATGGTAAAATCATTACCGTGGATAAAAACGGGGATGAAATTCTGGTCGGCCGTGCAAAAGCCGGCAGTGAATCGGCTTTTGCCGAACTTGTGAGGAATTACAGGGAAAAAGCGGTACATATTGCCTGGGGAATTACGGGAGATGAGCAGGTGGCAGAGGATATTTCCCAGGAATCGTTTATAAAGATTTACAGATCTTTGAAAAATTTCAGGGAAGAATCGAAATTTTCGACCTGGTTTTACAGGATTGTGGTGAACCTGGCGGTTGATTACCAGAGACGGAAGAAACTGAGAAGTTATATTCCGCTTATGAAAATAAGAGAGCCGGTGGAGCCGAGGAATCCTGCGCTGGAATTAAAAGCAGGTGAATTCAACCGTGTGGTTCAGAATGTTCTCGAGAGGCTTTCTGCGAAACAGAGGGCTGTTTTTGAATTGAAGAATTTCCAGGGCATGGCCCTGGATGAAATTGCCCGGATAATGAAATGCAGGACCGGAACAGTGAAAAGCCATCTTTTCCGAGCAGTTGAAAAAATGCGAAAAGAACTGCAGGACAGGGAGACATAAATGAAAAAATGCAGGGAAGCAAAAAAAGAAATGGTTTTATATTGCTACGGAGAACTGAATCCGGAGGAGAAAAGCCGGCTGGAACATCATCTGGCAGATTGTCCTGAGTGCCGGTCGTATTATGAGTCGGTCAAAAAGACAATTTCCCTCATGAGCAGGGCGCCAAGGATGACAGTCGACGATTTTTACTGGACACGGTTTAATGCAAAAATAAACGCATCTTTAGGGAAGAAATCCGGGTTTAAATTCTACCGGGCAATCCCAACGGCGGTTGTCCTGGCAATATGTATCGGATTATTTGTCTATTTTTCGCGTCCATCCGGAAAATCCAGGGCTGAGCTACGTGTACCGTCGGAGGAAATATCGGAAGAAATATCAGAGGAGACAGTGGATGAATTAAATTACGAGCTCCTGATTGATTTCAAGGACAATATTGACAGAGAACTTTTAAACGGAGAGGCTTAGAAGTTTGTCAGTTCCGGAAATTTTCTGATGTTGTACGAGTAAATGTGGTCCTGCCCTTCAACAGCAATCCATGCGGTTTTTCCTGACATTGTAAAAGCAGCGAACTCCTTATCGCTCAGGGGATAAGCCGCAACGACCTTTCCATTATCCTTTAAGGAATGTTTGTACAGCCGCATTGTCCCGGAGTCTGCCGACCACAGATAGTTTCCCTGCCGAAAAAGCCCTACAGGCGAAGGGCCCGGGCTCGGAAAGGAAGCGTTGACAGCCAGATCTTCCGGGTTGTGGCGGTAAATCATACAGGTATCGGCATCGCATGACCAGAGATGTTTTCCGTCCCAGAAAAGTCCGGAGGGATTTGGTCCGGGAGAAGAATATTCTCCAAGAATGGTAAGTTTGTTGTCCAGGTTGTGGCGGAAAATTTTCTTATCCCAGGCATTACAGGTAAAAAGTTTTCCGTCCCTGCAGGTTATCCCGCTCAGGTGCGTGCCCGGCATGTGGAAAATTTTCACGGGCGGGAAATCCGGATTTATCCGGTGCTGGTAAATATCCTGCGAAAACCAGTCGGAAGTCCAGACAAATTCACCGTCGAATGCAATACCTGAAATATGAGTGTAGGAAACGGGGTATGTTTTTTCCTGCCACCCGAAATAATTCTGATATACCATCCAGATACAGCCGACCGCAACGATCAAAGCAAGAGACAAACTCATTATTTTGAAACTTAACGGGATGTGTCTGGGTTTTGGAATAACAATTTCCGTTTCCGGAGAAGTTTCCCCGATAAGGAGAAGTTTCCTGAGCAGACTTCTGTGGATGATGCCTTTTTCCTTTTTCAGCTTCGACACCTCAAGGGCTCTGCGGACAATGTCTATCACCTGCTGGTTTGCAAATGGCTTGGGCAGATATTCAAAAGCGCCCTTTTTTATTGACTCTGCTGCAAGTTCAGGACTGCCGTATCCTGTTATCATGATTACAGGAAGATCAGGATTTCTTTTCTTTATTGTTTCCAGAATCTGCATACCGTCCATATGCGGCAGGCGGATATCCAGAAGCACCAGATCGATTGCCTGTTTTCCAAGAAGAGCCAGTGCAGAGGAACCGTCCTGAACACTGAAAGTTTCGTATCCCTCGCTTTCCAGAATCTTGGAAAGAATCCAGCACATGTCTTCTTCGTCGTCAATAATCAAAATTCCGGCCAAAATTTATCCTCCTTCTTCTGATAAAAACGGCAGATGAACCCTTATCAGAGCGCCCTTCCCGAGTTCGCTTTCTATTTCGATTGCCCCGCCGTGCGCCTTGACAATTCTGTTTGCCAGAGACAATCCAAGCCCGAAAGAATCCTGCTTTGTCGTGAAAAAAGGCGCCAGAACCACAGGCAGATGTTCAAACCTTATGCCTGCGCCGGTGTCAATGAACGAAACATAGACATCTTTCCTGATTTCCACCTTGATTGTCAGTTCTCCGCCCTTTGGCATGGCTTCAAGGGCATTGACCGCAATGCACAAGAATGCCTCTGTTAATTTGGCAGAATCAATTTTCATGGCAGGCATTTTTTCCGCCCAGGATTTGGTCACCGTGACATTCTGCCGCTTCATTCTTTCTTCAAGACCGTAAAGCGTGGCATTGATTACGTCCGGCAGAGAAACAGACTGAAGCGAAAGCTGTATAGGCTTTGAAAAATCAAGCAGCTGGTCGAGCTTGCTGCGCATATTTTCTATCTGTCTCATTATTGCCTCTACATGCAAACGCATTTTTTCCTTTGGCTTGAGATTTGCAAGACAGAACTCCGAGTTGGACCGGATAATTCCGAGAGGATTCCTCAGCTGGTGGGCTATACCAAAGGCAACCTCTTCAAGGAAAGTATATTCATCTTCTGTCTTTTTTCTCATATCCCGCTGTCTTTTTGCCACCAGAGCTTTGAGGTTATCTCTTTCTTTTTCCAGCTGGCGGACCTGCTCTGCTTTTTTTGAAAGTTCTTCCCTCAGGATTTCCGACCTCCTGATTTTTTCCTGCAGTTCAGCCTTTTCGCCTGTAAGGTCTGTCTTGATCTGTTCCAGTTCATTAAACTTCTGCTGTTCAATGGTTTCATATTTCTGCCTTTCCTGCAGCAGTTCTTTGAACGGAAGGGAGGCGGTTTTCCTGAGATCGTCGAGTTCCGAGGCAAGACGGTTTATCTGCCTGGACTGTCTTTCGAGTTCAAAATTCAGTTTTTCATTTTCTGCTGTTTTCTGCTTCAGTTCCTGCCGGAGGTTATCTTCTTTTTTCATTTCTGCGTTGAGAAGTTCCCTTGTGAGATTCAATTCCTGGCTTAGAATGTTTTGAAGTGTCGTTACGCGTTCGTTTGCAAGTTTTTCGATTTCAGAAATGTCTTTTTTTTCTGCCAGGTCCCTTATCTGCATAAGTTCTGTCAGCTGGCCTTCCTTTTCGGCCAGTCTAGATTTCAGGTCTGACAGGGTTTTTTCCCAGATCTGTCTTTCCATTGCCAGGGTCTTTTTGGCGGAAAGTTCTTCCTGCTGTTCCTTCAGCTCTTTAAGCTTACTCTCAATTTCCAGGGCTTTTTCATCAGCCCATTTATTTGCTTCTTCGTATGCCATGGCCGTTAAGGTATTATAATAGTGGTTCCCGGAACAGGCAGTCCGCGTTTTATCTTGTCCTGGTTATACTGGAAAATTTTATTCCAGAGCTGACTGTTGCCATAGAATTCCTGTGCAATGGACTGCAGCGTGTCGCCGGGCTTGACGGTGTAACTGGCCGGGAATTTGCGTTCCGCATGCCCCCTGGGCCTTATTTCTGCTTTCAGCTGTGCGTTTTCTTTTTCAAGTGCCGTCACTTTGTCTTTTTCCTGTTCAACTTCCGACTTGAGTTCTTCGGTCTGTTTTACTGATTCTGCCGCTTTCTTTTCTGTTTCTTCCATTTTTTTGGCATTCTCTTCTTCCAGTTTTGCCTTTTCTTCTTCGGCAGCTGTTTTCAACCTGTTCATTTCTTCTTCATACTCCTGGCTGGTGAAATAACCGCGTTCTTCTATTCTTTCTTTCTTTCCAAAAGCAACATTCAGAGACACCCTGTGCGTTCCGTCCAGCTTCTTTAACCCGCTTAAAGGATAGACAAAGGCATAATCAAATTCAATTACCGAAACTCTTACGCTGGTGCCTGCAGCAATATCCCGGTCCTGGTCAGAACCAAGGCCGATGCCTGCCCTTAAAGCCAGCATATGGCTGAACCACCATTTTTCAACTCCGATGGACGACAGTATTTTTCCGGCCCTGTATGAACCATCGGCGGCAACCGTAAGGATGGGGAATTCATAGGCGATTCCGAGCCGTACAATCCACGGCAGAAGATCCTCGTCCTTAAGACCCATATCAGGCTGGTTAAGATTCTGTCCGAGCAGGCTTACAGCTCCATATTTGTCAAATCTGTAACTTAAACCGAAATCAAATCCGACTCCTGATTTTGAATAGCCCTTTTCACTGAAAAGGGGATCAATTTCAGTGTATGTGTCATGTCCGTATTTCTTCAATAAATAATTAGCCCGGACTCCTGCCGAAAGTCCTCCGAAGATTTCTCTTGCCAGTGATACAGAAAAAGTGTTTTCCTGGTAATAATCCAGAAGATTGAAATCCAGCCAGCCAAGACCCAGAATTACAATTGAGTCGACAGGCAGAACAAAGCCGGCGGAGCTGACAGATATATTGCTGTTGTCCGTAAGACCGAGATATAATCTGCTGTAACTTGAAACCAGTTCCGGTATTTCAAGGTTTGCCATGCCCGCAGGATTATAGAAAACTGTATTTCCATCGTCGGCAAGAGCCAGGAAAGCATTTCCGAGTCCTGCAGGACGCGCTCCGGAACCGAGGTCCTCAAACTGCCCGGGGGCAGGAACTGCGGAAAGCAGTCCGAAGCCCAAGACGAGGAACGCAAAAATTAAAGGAGTAAGTGTCTTTTTCATTTTGCCACCACAATCGTTCCGTTAAAAACCTTTTTTTCCACGTCAATCTGGTAAATATAGACACCGCCCGGCACAATCTTTCCACCGTGGTCCCTGCCGTCCCAGGAAAGAGTGTCGCCGAATTCGCCGAGTTTCATATCTGCAATTTCTGCACCCAGGATGCTGTATATCTTCGACTGTGAAATCACGCTGTTTTTGGGATTCTGGAAATAAAAGGTTATATCGTCGTTGATTCCATCGTTGTTAGGAGTGAATATCTTCGACGGTCTTATGACATCCAGCGTGAACTCTGTGGCCAGGCTGGCATTTCTAATACTGTACTTTCCTGTCCTGGTAGTTTCAAAGGTCAGGGTGTGATCTTGCGCGTTGACAATCCCGTTGATCTTGATCCATTCAATGCCGTTATACCAGAAAGCGGCAACCTGTCCGGAAATAGTACTGTCGTAGTGAATAGTGACTGTCACACGGCAGTTAAATTTGTCTATCGCCTTGCCCGAGGAAGCGGAGACTGCCTCAACCGTGAAATCTGTCTCCGATGACTGAATAGACGTTATATGTGTTATACCGATCTTTGTATCTTCTGTCAGGGCGCACGGCGGCACAAGGATTTTTGTTTTTGCATCCAGAAGGTAGGCGATTTCTCCGCCTTCTGATGCCGACACAAGCATAAGCGCGAAATAAACATTGAGATTGTTTCCGCTGTCGCGGCAATTATCCATGGCATTTACGATTTTGCCGGAACCGGCATCGCAGTCCATTACGTCTACCCATGACCACGCAGCAGTGCCGTCAATCTTCAAAATAAAACGCTGTCCCGGACTGGCAGACCGGAGTTTAACATAATTAGAGGAATTGCCGTTTAATGAAAAAGTACCGGAAACATAAATTCCGCCTGTTCCGACGGAAATTTGCGCGCCGGGCTGAAGCAGCTTGAATTCAGTTCCGCCTGAGACAGTCAGGCTGTTAAGAGAAATACTGTCCTGAAGATAAACCCTGGATGTTCCTGATAAAAGTATACTGTAAAAGGTATTACTGCCTGCCGTGAATGTCTGGTCGCCTGTTCCGTTGAAAGTCACGGTTCCTGTGCCTCTGGAAAAAATGCCGGGACACGAGAAGTTTCCGGAACAGATTATCTGTCCGGAGACAGTGGATAGTGTTGCTCCGGCAGAAACGGTGATGTTGCCCGTAACAAGCAGAACGCCGTTCTGGATTTCCAGCTTGCCTGTGCTGATTGCCAGGTTCCCGTTAATGACAAGGGTTCTGCCGGAAGTAATGCTGACTGTGCCGTTGTAGCCGTTTATGGTAAGCCGGCCTGTTGTTATATTTGTATCTACGACACAGTTTTTCGAGCCCGATATAAATTCAATGAAATCGCCGTAGTCAGGTAATGCGTCGGTATTCCAGTTTAAAAGCGTTGTCCATTTTTCGTCTGCACCACCTCCGTCCCATCTTACAGGACTGAAGACGATGCCTGTGTTATTGCCGAGATTCACGCAGTTGTTTGTCGCATCAATAATTCCGCCTGTCGCCTTGCAATCCTGGACCCTTACATAAGCCCAGACCGGCTGTCCGCTACCGGCAAGTGTAAATTGTGTACCCGTAAGATTTGATTTCAAGGAAATCTGCTGGACTGCGGTTCCGGGCAGGTTCAATGTAGCGCCGGTATTTACGGTTATACCGCCCGAGACGCTGGCAGTGAAAGAGAATGTGCCAGCTCCGGAGGAAAATTGTCCGCCTGACTGTATGTTCAGGCTGTAAAAGGAAAGGGAAGAATTTACCGTGACGGATGAACTGCCGGCAATAATTATATTTCCGAAATTAATACCCCTGCTATCAGTAAATTGCTGGGTTGTTCCGTCAAAAACAATATTGCCCGTGCCCTGGCTCAGAATTCCTGATGCCTGAATGGAAAGATTGCCCGCGATATTCAGTCCTGCATTATAAGTTGAAAGGTCAAAAGTTCCGTTATTTACGGACAGATTGCCGTTTATATCCATAGAATCTGTCGCCTGAAAAGTCGCAGAGTTGTTTATGACAAGGGAGCTGAAGGAACAGCCATTTGAAGTTATCAGGACAGAACCTCCGGATGCCCCGAGAGTAGTTGTCTGAATACCTGTAATGAATTTCCCTGTGTTGCTGAGCCAGTTGCCGTTGCAGACGATCGACTGGCTGTTCAGGTTCAGCACACCGGAAGAAATCACAAGATCGCCGTTGACAGAAAGGGGACCGAGAAGACGGAATGTCGCTCCGCCGTTAAAGGTCAGTTTGTTAAAAGTTACTCCGCCGCTTGTAATATCCTGGATTCCGCTGCTTCCGTCGAAGAAGACCTGTCCTGTGCCCGCGGAAAAATTTGCAGAATTCGTGGTCCAGTTTCCACCACATATCAGAAAGGCGCCGGAGAGGTCCATTGCGCCGCTGGTGACGGATAAATCGCCTGAAAGTGTCGCCGTTGCCCCGGATTTAAATGTGAAGGAGCCAGTGTAACCCGTAGAAATATTCAATGTCCGGATATTTATATTGTTATTGACATAGCAGCTGCGGTTGGTCCCCGTTGAATTAAAAACGACTGTATCCTCGGAACGCGGAACCATGTTTGAAGACCAGTTGCTGCCGGTTGTCCAGTTAGTGTCAGGAAAAGCATTGCCTGTCCAGTAAACCGGGCCAAAGGTAACATTCACGTTATTGCCAAGATTAATGCAGTTGTTTGTGGCGTCAATTGTCTGGCCGTTGGCATTGCAGTCCTGGATTTTGACCCTGCTTAAACTGACAGAGCCGGTCCGGTTTAAATAGAACCGGTAATCGGTCGACTGTGAATTCAGAACTATTTCCTGTCCCAGAGCGGGGCCGCTTAAATCCAGCATGCCGTTGACGGTTATCTGTTTATCAACAGCAGTTGAGATTACCGCGTCCGCCTGGTTACAGCTTAACGTGGCGCCTGAATTTATGGCAGTATTTCCGAGTTTCAGCGACGACAGAATAGATGTCTTGCCGCTTTGAATTAAAACATTATCAAAAACAACTTTATTGGTTCCTGATGTACTGTCATTCCATGTCTGGCTTATTCCGTTGAATGTTATGGCGTTCATATTAAGGCGGGCGGAGGATTTCAAATCCAGGTTCCCCGCGAGATAGACTGTCTGTCCTGAAGCGCTTAAAGCGCAGTCATTGTTGATTGTCAGATTTCCCGAAAGTCCGTTTGACTGGCTGACAGTCACTGAACTGCTTGCTGTAAGACTGCATCCGGCACTTCCGCCTATGACAAGTTCTCCGACTGTAACAGAACCTGCGGCAGTCACGTTTGCTCCAGCCAGGTCAATCCTTACCTTGAACCTGCTGTTTGCCGGCACAATGTTCGGGCTCCAGTTCGATGCAATATTCCATGCACTACTCACACTGCCGTTCCAGGTGGAGTCAAAAAGGAAAATCACGTTGGTATTTCCTGTGCCGTCAGTACAGTTGAAGACTGTCAGCGGTGTAGTGCTGTTGCAGTCGATAATCTGTACAAAGCGCCAGTCGACAGTTCCCTGCGGTGAAAGAGAGAAGGCATTACCGGGCAAATCAGAAACAATATTGATTAAACTTGCTTCAAGTCCTGTCAGGCGCATTGTGCCGCCAGCGGAAATTGTTACACCTCCTGTTCTGCTGACAATAAACGACCTGCCTGGAGTGGTACAGGAAAAAGACGTACCCGAAGGGATGGTAAAACTGTCAAATTTCAGAGAAGTTGTAGTCCCGGCATTGCTGGAAGCCGACAGCCTGACTGTTCCGAAATCCTGCCCTGTTGAATTATCAACCCACTTCTGCTGACCTGTACCGTTAAAGGTAAGGTTTCCTGTTCCCTTTGTGAATTTTCCTGCTGCCTGCACGTTAAGGTCGCCGGTTACATTGATATCCTTGTTATTGGCTACGAGGGTACCATTCGTAATTGTGAGATTCCGGGTTACGTTCAATATGTTCTGCAGCGTCACTGTATTGGTTGAACCTGCATTGTTTATAACCAGATTATAAAAGGACGAAGCAGTTAAAATATTCTGCGCTTTGCTGCCGTTAAAGGTCACGGTATTGTTTCCCATACCGGCGCCGCCGGTGGAACAGTTCCAGTCGCCGGATATATTAATGTCGTTGGAAGCAGCCGACAGACTGCTCCCTGAAAGAAGGGTCAGGTTTCCTGAAAAAGCAGAACTGCTGCTTATGGTAAAACTTCCTCCGAGGGTCAGATAGCAGGTATTGGTGCCGCCGACTGTCAATTCTCCGACTGTAACCGGAGTTGTGGCAACAACCTGTGCTCCCGGGAAATCAATAGTGACCCTGTAATTCGGGCCGCCGGGTGCCAGGTTCGGACTCCAGTTATTGGCAACATTCCAGGTAGTTCCATCTCCGCCCCCGTCCCAGGTTAATTCATAAAGAAAAACAAAATTACTGTTTCCGCTGATATCCGTGCAGTTGGTTACCTGCAGACTTGTTGAGACATGGCAGTCTTTTATTGATACGAAATCAAAATCAGCAAAGCCGCCCGGGACAAGCGTAAAAGGTGTTCCGGGAACAGATGATACGAGAAAAACAGGAGCTGCTTCTGTTCCGGTTAATACAAAAGTTCCTCCGTTTTGCACATTAATTGTGCTTCCGGCAGTTACGGTCAATGTTGAACCTGCTGTTGATTTCATCGTGGCTCCTGCGGAAATCTTCATCTGGCCAAACCTGAAATTTGCAGCGGATGTTACAGTGGTGTTACTTGAAATAGCCACATCCCCGAAATTCTGTACAGCAGTATAATCCCAGATTGTCTGGTTAATGCCGTTAAAAGTCAATGTAGATCCGGTGCCTGAAGAATAGGCACCCATCAGCTGAATCTTGAGATCTCCTGCTATATTCAGATTATTATTGAGTCCGCTGAAAAAAATTCCGTTGATAATTTCGAATTCGCTGATGAGGCTAAGGGAATCCTGCAGCAGAAGGGAACTTCCGGCATCTATTTTAATTTTGAAAAAATTTTCTCCGCCTGTGGTCAGCGACTGCGATTTTGAGCCGTTGAAGATTACAGTACCGTTTCCATGGCTGAAGGAAGCAGAAGGGTCAATATAAAAATTTCCGGTTACCTGGGTATTCTGGTTTGAAAGTGCCAGCGTGCATCCTGCGCCGGCATACAGATTATTGGCTTTCAGCTTCGCGGTTACAGTCAGGGATGCTGAATTGATTATCTGAATGTTCCCGAAGTCCTGCGTTGCAGAAGTACTGTCTGTTAAACTCTGGTTAGCACCTTCAATGAAAAGAGTGCTGCCTGTGCCCTTGGTGAAAGCACCGTTCGGCTCGACAGAAAGGTTTCCTCCCAGTTCAATGTTGTTATTGTTGCAGATAACGTTTCCATAAGCGATATTCAGATATCCGTTGATTTTTATTTTATCCTGGAGCGTCAGCGTAGATGCCTGTACGGCTGATTCTCCGACAATTACATTTCTGAAAGATTGTCCGCCTGCAGTTATGTTCTGTGCGCCGTTCTTTGCAAATTTAAGAGTGCTGCCTGTTCCCGGGGTGAACGTACCTCCTGCAGAATACCAATCGCCGCTGACAGTAATTAATCCTCCTGTTCCTGTGCATGCAAAGGTGCAAGTCAGAGTGAAGTTCTGGTTTACCTGTAAACTCTTTGTGCCCATGTTCCATGTTCCGCCGCTCAAGGCAAAATTGGCATAAACTACTACATTCTGCGACTGGGTAAATATGCCTGTATAACCGGTATTGGATGTTATTGAATTGACATATACGAGCATGTCAACATTGCAGTTTGCAGTGCTTACACTGTTGTCAAACACGGCATCATCTGCTGAACCAGGTATAGAATCGCCTGTCCAGTTGAACCTGTTACTCCAGCTGCTGTCATAAGGACCGCTGCCTGCACCCCATGTTCTGACAACTGCATTTGCAGAAGCAGGTATCAGCAGGAGCAGACTCAATACAAAAAGTTTTTTTATGATAGTATACACTATCCTGTATATACGCAAGATCAGTGCCAGAATTTAAACACATTGCAAGGCAAATATAAAAGTGCTGGAAATAAAGAGATTATATTGAATTTCCGATGGTTTTTCTTACGGGTAAATTTAAAGTAATTGGGGAATGATTTCCACAAAACGAGGAAAACAAGTCAAAGATTGTAATATTTCATTTTGTAATACAATGCTTTTCTATCAATTCCGAGGACCCTTGCGGTTTTTGTCCTGTTGTATTTCATCCGTTGTAACGTCTGAAGAATCAATTTTTTTTCAATGTCTTCTTTTGCTTTTTTTGCTGCTTTTTTTATTGAAGTATCCGCACCCGCAATCTTTATCTGGGTATGTTCAGGTCTGATTTCAGAATCAGCCAGCAGTACAGCGCGTTTGACCGTGTTCTTCAGTTCCCTGACATTTCCGGGCCAGGAATAATCCAGGAAAATCCTGCACGCTTCTTTTGTCAGACCCCTTATATTTTTTTTCAGTTCCTTATTGCCTTCTTCAAGAAATACCTGAGCCAGAGGCAGGATATCTTCTTTTCTTTCCCTGAGAGGAGGAATATACAGGCTGAATTCATTGAGACGGTGAAAAAGGTCTTCGCGGAGGCGGCCGGATTTAACGGAGTCCATTAAATCCAGATTTGTAGCAGTAAGAATCCTGCAGTCGATTTCAATTTCTTTTTTTCCGCCTAAATGCTGGATTTTGCGCTCCTGCAGCACCCTTAAAAGTTTTGCCTGGACTTCCGGCTTTATGTTTGTGATTTCGTCGAGTAGAAGAGTTCCGCCTGAGGCAATTTCGAATTGCCCCAGCTTTCGTCTATCTGCACCGGTAAAAGCTCCTGCCTCATAACCGAAAAGTTCGCTTTCAACAAGACCTTCAGGCAGAGTTCCGCAGTCGATAGCCACAAACGACTCTTCATAACGCTTGCTTAACCTGTGAATCAGGCGTGCAATTACTTCCTTTCCTGTGCCGGATTCTCCGTAGAGGATTACCGACAGCTCTGTCGGAGCAATCTGCCGGACCTGCTCAAAAACATTTATCATTGCCCTGCTTTCGGCAACGATTTTCTGTCCGCTTAAATCCATCTGCTGGCGCAGTCCTGCAACAACCCGGCTGAGTTTCTGGGTTTCCAGTGCTTTTTTTATGAGCGACAGAAGCTCGGAATTATCGAACGGTTTTGTCAGATAGTGAAAAGCGCCCTTTTTTATCGCATCAACTGCCGACACGACTTTTCCGTAGCCGGTTATTATAATGACCGGCAGATCCCTGTCGACCTGCTTGATTTTTTCAAGCACTTCAATGCCTTTCAAATCAGGAAGTTCCAGGTCAAGCAGAACCAGGTCAGGAGGTTGTTTTTCAACTTCAGCAACTGCGGCTCTGCCGGTGTTGACGGATTTTATCCTGAAGCCCTCGGCTTTGAGAATTTCTCCCAGAGCAAAACAAAAGTCCGGCTCGTCATCAACGATGAGTAAATTGGGCATAAGATTTATGTGAGGTACAGGAGAACCGTTACAGCAGTGCCTGAGCCTGATCCGGGACTTGTTATTTCAATTTTTCCGCCATGGGCCTCAATAATCCGCCTGGCGGTAAAAAGTCCGAGTCCCACTCCTTTTTCCTTTGTGGTATAAAACGGTGTAAAAAGATCCTTCAGTGCTTCCTTTGCAATGCCTGTGCCAGTATCCCTGAACAGAATCATTACCTGCCGGTGTTTCGTATCGACTTCTGCAGAAATAAAAAGGGTTCCTCCTGCAGGCATTGCCTCAAGGGCATTCAGCATGAAATTGATAAATGCCTGTCCCAGACGCCTGCGGTCAATCCTGACTTCCGGCAGAATTGGCGGATATTGTTTTTCAATGCGTATACCTGACTCAAAAAGTTTTGTGCCCATGAGCCCTATTGCGTCTTCAAGGACAAGGTTCAGCGGGACAGGAACCAGCTCCATCTGCTGCGGTTTTGCAAAATCCAGCAGATCCCCGATAATTTTATTTGCCTGCTGGACATTTCTCCTTATTACTTCCATATGTTCCCGGATTTTGTCCTCCGGAGAAAGTTTTTCAAGGCAGAACTGCACAGACGAGTTTATTACTCCCAGGGGGTTGCGCAGTTCATGGGCGATGCTTGAAGCCAGCCTGCCGATTGCAGAAAGCTTTTCCGAGTGCAGGAGCTGTTCCCTGGCCTGCGCAAGCTGGTCGTGGGCTTCTTTTAATTTTTCCGCAGCTCCCTTAGGATGATTTTTCATCTACGTTTTCCTTTTTTTCCTGCAATCTGCCGGATTCACGCAAAAGAACCCTATCCTGTTCTTTTATCTCCGTGATCATTGTTCCTGCAGAAATTTTTTTCTGCTCCATGTCGGTCCAGAACCAGATAATCTTCGCCGGAAAATCAATGCTGCGTTCTTTTAACGGCATCAAAACCCGGATGTGCCGTTTTCCCTGTTTCAGCCTGTAAAGAAGAGCGTCGTCCAGATCCGCATCAATGCCGGCGGTGTCCGGGCTGATGTTCCTGAGATTTCCTTCAAAGATAACGGACGATTCATCTTCTGCAAAGCTGAATCTGCAGGCTGAGCCGGGCGGATAACCCGGTCGTTTTTGCTGTCGCTTTTCCTCAGGATTTTCCATCTGTTTCTTTTTCCATCCTGTCCGGCAGAGATTCATTCAGCGAATCATTCAAACCTGTTAAAAAATCAAGCCATAATACCGCCATTCTGCCTAAACGTTCTGTCTCTTTAACAATCAACTCTGTCTGCTCGCGGTCCAGCGGCTGAAGGGAACCTGTCAGCAGTACACTTGAAGCATTTCTGATTTTCTCAAGGGGTTTCAGAATCTCCGCGGAAAAATTTTCCATGCCCCTGCTCAGGATAGAACGGGTCATTAACTTTAAAGAATCCACTTTTTCTTCAAGGTTCTTAACGTTTGTCTGGTCGGCATTTAGCAGTCTTTCGTATCCTGACTGGAGCCGTTTCAGTTCTTCTCCGGACTGCTTTTGAAACTGTTCAAACTCGCCTGTTTTTTTCGACAGTTCCTGTTCCAGCGATTGAATTTTCCGGGATAACTGCTGATGCTGTTCTGCAGAATCAGAAACCTGCTTTTTCAGTCTGGCTATTTCGTTCTGCCTGGCGGAGATTTTTTCAGAGGAATCAACGGATTCCCTTACTTCCCGGAGTTCCTGAACCTGGACCAGCCTGCGGTTTTCAACTGCGCGCCTGAGCTCATTGATCCGGCGTTCCAGTTCAAGACTGCGCTGACTGAAATTGCTATTTAGGATATCTTCGCCTGCCATCTATTTTTAGTTTATACCCGAATTTCTTAAATTTCAAGTTCTGCCTAAAGCCAGTTATGTTCTTTATACCAGCGGACTGTTCTCGACACGCCTTCAGCAAGGGTAATCCGGGTACTGAACCCGAATTCTTTTTTTGCCTTTGCAGTATCGCAGAACCAGTAATCCTGAATCATTTCCAGTCCTTTTTCATAACTCACAACAGCCGGACGCCTGATTATTGACGCTCTCAGGTCGTTGAAAAACCCGAGTGCAAGCACCGCTATTTTCGGAAATCGGATTGTTATGGCTTTTTTTCCAAGACACCTGGCTATTTCATCCGCGAATTCCCTGTAGGAATAGATTTTCTCATCTGCTATGAAATAGGTCTGCCCCCTGGTCTGCTTATTCTGCGATGCGAGATATATTCCTTCCACCAGGTCGTCAATGTAACACAGGGCAAAATATCTTTCCCTGAAACCCAGCAGCAGTTTGAATCCTGCATTAACTGTCTTGAAGAACTGGAAAACATCCTCGTCCCGCGGACCATAAACCGATGGAGGACGGACAATCGTGCAGGGAAGTTTTTCCTGCCGGAGGCGGACTTCCTCCTCGCCTGCAAGTTTACTTTTGCCGTAATATCCTACAGGGAAACAGGGGTCCTGTTCTGTAAGTCTTCTGAATTCTTTTGCAGGGGCTGTTACTGCCAGAGTGCTTACGTAGACAAACCTTTCAAGGTCAGGGTTAAAAGTTATGCAGGCATTCAGCAGATTGGCTGTTCCCTGCTGGTTGGCCTGGAAATATTCCGATTCTTTAAAAGCCCTTTTGAGTGCAGCAGTATGGAAGACAAAATCAACGTCCTTTACGGCTTCTTTCAGGGAATAAGGGTCGCGGATATCGCCTACGGCAAACTCAACCTGCAAATCCGAAAGATAAGTCAGACGGCTGGTCTTCCTGACAAGGCATCTGACGCTGAATCCCTCGCGGATAAGTCGTTCCACCAGGAAACTTCCCAGAAAACCGTTTGCGCCGGTTACCAGCGCCTTTTTAGTGCCGGTTTTTTTCATTGACAAACCCGTTTAATCTTTGTAGAATTAATTTTACCATAACGATGAAATCAATTTTAACACAACCGGGATTGACAGACAAGGTTTTTTAAGGAGAATATATGGACCTTTTCGAAAAATGCGAAAAATATGACGCACCCCAGAAAGTAATAGCAGCAGGAGTTTATCCCTACTTCAGGGCGATTTCTTCCGGACAGGACATCGAGGTCATGATGTCGGGGAAGCGAATTGTCATGATCGGTTCAAACAATTACCTTGGCCTGACTTCCCATCCAAAGGTAAAGAAAGCCTGCATTGACGCAGTGGAAAAATACGGTTCAGGATGTACAGGGTCGAGATTTTTAAACGGCACAATTGATTTGCACATAGAACTGGAAAACAGGCTGGCAAACTTCCTGCGCAAGGAAACAGCCCTTATTTACAGCACAGGATTCCAGACAAACCTGGGCGTCATTTCCTGCCTCGTTGGAAAGGGTGATATGATTTTTTCCGACAGGGAAAATCATGCGAGTATAGTCGACGGCTGCAGGCTGGCGTTCGGCAAGATGCTCAAATACAGGCACAACGACATGTCTGAACTGGAAAGGTTGCTGAAAGACGCACCTGCCAAGCCGGGAAAATTAATTGTTACCGACGGTATTTTCAGCATGGAGGGAGATATCTGCAAACTTCCGGATATTGTCGCCCTGGCAAAGAAATACGGGGCAAGAATCATGGTCGACGATGCACATTCTGTCGGAGTTTTCGGCCCCGGCGGAAGGGGAACAGCGGAACATTTCGGACTGGAAAAGGAAGTTGACATTATCATGGTAACCTTCAGCAAGTCGTTTGCTTCCCTGGGCGGCTGCGTTGCCACCACTGAAAAGGTTGTAAATTACCTGAAGCATAATTCCAGGGCTCTGATTTTTTCAGCCAGCATGCCGCCGGCAGCAGTTGCAGCAGTCCTTGCCGCCCTGGAGATAATCGAGGCAGAGCCTGAGAGAAGGGAACGCCTCTGGAAAATAGTCAGAAAAATGCAGAAAGGCTTCAGGGATTTGAAATTCAACCTTGGCAATACGGAATCGCCGATCATACCTATTATTATAGGAGACGATATGGCTACTTTCAAAGTTGCAAGAATGCTTTTCGAAGAAGGAGTTTTCGTCAACCCCATTGTCAGCCCTGCAACGCCTCCGGGACGCGCACTCATACGGACAAGTTACACTGCCACGCACACAGAGGAAGAAATGGATTTTGTGCTGGAGAAATTCAAGAAGGTCGGGAAAAAAATGGGGATGATATAAATATCCACGGCCTCGGCCGTGGTAAAGGTCAGGAGTTTTCTTTAAGTATGATCCTTTTTGCCAGCCATATTGAGACTACTGCCAGTAAAATTCCAGCCAGGACGTCCACCGCGTAGTGATAGCGCAGATAAACAGTGGAAAAAATAAGGCTGAATACAATGACGGCTACCGGAGTAAAAGACCCCGGAAAAAATTTTTTAGTATAAAGCAAAACCAGAAAAGTAACCGCAGTATGCCCGCTCGGGAAACAGTCCCTGTAAAGCTGTTCCAGTTTGTTGAGCCCTTTGCTCAGTACTTCGCTTAAACCAAAACCTGTTAACGCAACAGTCTGGCTGCCGGCAAGCGAAAATCTTGGTCCGATGGCAGGAACCAGCAGATATCCGAGGAATGACAGGTAATAACATATTGTCAATCCGGTGACCACTTCCGGAATTGCCGCGCGCTTCTTAAGGTATATTGCTATACCAAGGCCTACCGGCAGAAAATAATAGAAACAATAGCAGAGCTGAAGATACTCTGTCAACAGCGGCGTGGTGATTTTTTCCAGCCACACGGTAGGATGCACTCCGAATATGGCATGGTCAATGTTTATAAGCAGTAAATCAAGGTCTCTGCCGTGCACCGCAGGAATAACCGTGCGCAACTGGAGATAAGAGAGGGGTATGAAAGCAAGGTTGTAAAGATACCTGATGCCTGCGGGAAATTTTCCTGCATTATCCGGAATGCGGGCAATCAGGACAACGACAGCGATTGTTCCTGCGTTGAAAAACAGATAAAGCAGGTTGTCTGCCAGGCGGTGATGAGAAAAGGCGATAAGAACAAAAATTATTGCCTGATAAAGGATAGTAACCAGGTCAAAATACCGGAATTTGAAACCAGAAATATTCACGTTTTATATTTTCAACAAAGACACAATACTTAACTTCAAATAAGAGAAAGCAGGTACAGGCAGCTCAATGGAAACAAATACTCCGAAGTGTGTGCCAGTCCCTGTTTTCTCTGGTGGGCAGGGGAGGATTCGAACCTCCGAAGGCCTACGGCCGACAGATTTACAGTCTGTTCCCATTGACCACTCGGGTACCTGCCCATAAGATAAGCATTTAAAATATCTGGAGCTGGCGGAGGGAATTGGACCCCCGACCTGAGGTTTACAAAACCCCTGCTCTGACCGCTGAGCTACGCCAGCTTTAACCCTGCTACTTTACTCTTGAACCTTCAATCGTTGTAATTTTTCCGTCCTGCGAGAACTCGATCAGCAGGTCGACTTTTCCATCGCGGTACTGCCGAAATCTCTTAAGAGGCCCGTTTTCAAAGACAGGTATCAGGAAAACATTGCCCGGCCCGATTTTTGCCGCGACAGCTGCAAGAACTACGTTTGCCTCGGCAGGCGTGGACGGTATATTTGGAGGCGCATTTGTATTGGCCTCCGCCTTTGCAGGAACCGCGGTATTGTAAAATTCAAGTTCAGGACCTTCCATCCTGCCCTGTTTCCAGGTCCTGACTGCCATAAGCTGTTCATTCTCGTAGAATTCCTGCTCAAGACCGTCCTTTAAAGCGTTCTTGTAATGCCTTGTCGCCTTGAGCGTTCCTGTGGGAAGCACTACGAGAGGCGGCTTGGGCTGTGTATATGGAGATTTACCTGCCGTTGCTCCAGCACCTGTATTTTTTGGAATATTCGGCGGATAATATTCTTTTTCAGGTCCGTCAAGAATTCCTTCCCTGTAGAACCGCTCAGTTTTTATCTGCATGGCCAGGCCGTAGACCGGAAAAGAATTCTCAGGGTCGTTCATACCGTCCGGTGTTCCTCCGAGGCTGATTTTATAATATTCTCTTTCACTGCCGTTTGGTTTGCCGTTTGTCACCTGCCGTGCAAATGTTCTGTATCCTTCCTGGTCAAATTCTATTTCCATTCCCTGTTTTTTTCCATTTTCAAAGGTGCCGACCCATTTCAGTGCGCCGTTCTCATAGATAATACGGCTTGCACCCTGTAAATGGCCGCCCTGGTAGTTCCAGGTGCCCTGGATTTTTCCGCTCCCGTAGTAAGACCTGTAAAGTGCATCAGGAATAGCTCCCGTGGTTTTTGCATTTCCGGAGTTGTCAAATGTCTGCCTCCCCGTTTCTTTGTTGTTTATATAAAATATAAATTCCCGGGTTGTACCGTCGGAATCCGTTATCTCCTTTCTGACCGGCACCTGGTCTGCCAGAGCCAGAACCGGCAATAACAGGGAAACCGTTAAAGTTAAAACAAGTATTTTTCTCACTTTTGAAACCTCCTTGAAATCAGGTATTATTTTGCCGCATTCAGAATACCACGACCTTGGTCGTGGATGACTGAATGCCAAAAAAGTTGAACCTTGCAAAAGAGTGTTCCAAGAGAGGTTACTCTCTTGGTCGCCTGCTTTAGCAGGCGAGGTGTTTAGTACCACGGACTATGCCCATGGATATCTATTTTAGCAATTTTATTGTTTCCAGTAAAGAAAAATAACCACCGCGACGTACCGCGGTGGTTGAAACGCTTTGTATGCTCTGGTTATCTTGTTATAACCACCGTGACGTACCGCGGTGGTTGAAACGCTTTGTATGCTCTGGTTATCTTGTTATAACCACCGTGACGT
>Ga0172363_10000985_pt1 | contig 22505 bp, 24 predicted proteins | sample LakKivs2_kivu2a2_FD_114541 | JGI IMG/M metagenome (GOLD analysis project Ga0172363, IMG submission 114541) | Sediment microbial communities from Lake Kivu, Rwanda - Sediment s2_kivu2a2 | ecosystem: Environmental > Aquatic > Freshwater > Lake > Sediment | place: Rwanda: Western Province, Lake... | reverse complement strand
GCTACTTCCTCTACCACCTGCATCCCCTCTCGGTGGCCGAGGTCATCGATCCCTCGCTGCCCACGACGCCCACGCGACCGCCGCGAGAGCTGGCCGAGGTGGAGTGGAACGCGCTCTGGGAGCACGGCGGTTTTCCCGAGCCCTTCCTCAGGCGCGACCCGGCCTTCAGCCTGCGCTGGCGCCAACTCCGGCGGCAGCAACTGCTGCGTGAGGATCTGCGCGACCTCACGCGCGTGGCCGAGATCGACCGCCTGCACGCCCTGGCCGACATCCTGGCCGAACGCTCGGGGAACCAGACCACGCTTTCCGGCCTGGCGAACGTGATTCACGTCGCCGTGGACACCGTCCGGCGCTGGCTGCCTTTGCTCGAATCGCTCCACCACTGCTTCGTCCTGCCGCCCTATTCCGCGCGCATCGCTAACGCCATCCGCAAGGAACCCAAGGTGTACTTTTGGGACTGGTCGGACGTGGAAGAGCCCGGCCGGCGCTTCGAGACCATGGTGGCCATCCACCTCCTCAAGGCCGTCGACTGCTGGACAGATCTCGGCATGGGCGTCTTCCGCCTCTTCTACGTGCGCGACAAGCAGCAGCGCGAGGTGGACTTCCTCGTCACCCGCAACCAGAAGCCGTGGTTCCTGGTCGAGGCGAAGATTGGCGACGCCAGCCTCTCGCCCGCCCTCGCCTACTACCACCGCAAGCTCGGCACCGCCCACGCCTTTCAAGTCGTGAAAGACCTGCCCTACGTGGCCGCCGACTGCTTCGAGCGCCGCGATCCTGTCGTGGTTGCTGCGCGGACGCTGCTCGCGCAGCTTTGCTAGGCGAGCCGGCCGGCGCAGAGCGAGGGCGGCGCCTGCGGTGGGCCGTTCTCGACCTGCGCTGCCGGCATGCTCTGCTGCCCAGATGCTTCGGGGCTTCGTTGTGATATCGTGCGACTCATGTCACGGCGTCCTTCTGGCAGCAAGTCGTCCGCGGTCCCGCCGCAGGAAGATGCCCTTCTTGAGCGCCTCGGGAAGGCGCTCTCCGACGAAGAGATCCGCCACGTGCTGGGTTCGGCGCTCCTCGCCCTGGACGATACCAGCCGGAAGCGCCTCTGTGCCCGGTTGGCCCCGGAGACATCCGCGGCCCTGGTCCCCGTGCTCGACCCACCGCCAAGCAACGCCCGAGGCTCGAAAACCCCGGTGGTTGTGGCAGGCAAGGGTAAGTTCCGGCAGGAATGGGACCGGCTTTGGGCGGAATGGGAGGAGGTGGTCGCCGAAAGCGGCGACGAAGAGGGCAAGTACGTGCAGCAGGATCATGATTGGGAGGCACCGTACAGCGACCCGTCGTCGATCTCAGAGGATCTAGACGCCATCGCCTCGCGCATGCTCCCCTTGATTCCCAGGGCGATCTCGGAGGGTCTGGCGTCCGAGTTCAGCTTCGCCGAGGCCCTCGGCGAAGCGAACGACAACCTCTACGCAGGCCTGCCGGATTGGATGGACGCCGGACACGGCGATCCCTGCTGCCTTGGTCCGCAGGCGACGGAATGCCTGCTGGAATGGGAATGGACCGTTGCCCATCGCAAGGGTTGCGATGCGGCCGCATTCCTCGACGGCATTCGCGATCTCGAAGACCGCCTGACCAAGATCGAACTCGACGGCGCGGCCATCACCAAGTTCGTTCTCGGGTTGTCGGAAGAGCAACAACGCGATTTCCTCGCCAGCATGAAACGCCAGCGGTCCAGCGCGCGCTGGTCGAGCGCGTTCGCGCGGGCGCATGGCTTCTGGGCCGACATCATGAGAAGCCTCGCGCGGCGCCTCGACCGCGCCCTCCTCGCCGAAACGTCTCGCGCCAACATCCCGCAGGACTGGACCCTGGCCCTGCCTCTGGTCAAAGACGCGGTCAAGCGCAACGCATTCGCCGAGGCAGCCGCGCTGGTCGATGAAGCCGTGCGTTCGTGCCTGCGGCTGAATGAAGGAGAACGATGGGATCCGCGCAAGGAGCTGTTCGTGCAGCGCGAGGGCTTCCGCTACGATGAGGATCGGAAGGCCAAGCTGGCGCGGCTGCTTCGCTACTGGCACGAGATCGCCGTCGGGCAAGGGCAAGAGGATCTGACCGCGGCGCTCGCGCTCCAGATTGTCGCCTTCGAAAACGTGGAAAGCGGCAAGCGTATGTTGGACGCGTTTCGTAGAATCCCCCAGCAGTTTCATCCAATCCGCGACGCTCTCTTCGCGGACTGGCGCGCCCTCGTCGTGCGGCGAAGCTTCCATCAATCGGGGAAGGTCGATCGAGTGGAGTGCGGCGAGTGGCTGCCGGCGCTCGTCGACGCCGCCCTGGCGGAGACAGAAGGAGCGGCGATCTTCCATTCCGCCGTGAGAGCCTCGATCGAGAAGGCCCGCGCGAACGCAGCGGCCAAACCAAGTCGGGTAGAGGGCCGGTGGTGGGTCCCCGCACACCAGGAATCTCCCTGCCTGCTCGCGCTTGCCGTGTTGACGCGCGACCTGGACGCCACCGCACCCACACTGAAGGAATCCGCCCCCAACTTCTGGAAAGTCCTTCCGCGACCGGGCTTCGGCGAGCGAGACGGCTTCGCAGCCACCCGGCGAGACTGGTGCCAAGCCCTCGCAGGGCGAGAGCTTCTCCCCGAGCTCATGGCCTTCTGGCGAGAACACGCCTGGAGGTTCGTGCCCGATCCCGGGGCCGCCGCGTCGAACTACTCACAATCCACTGACTGGCTGGCAGCGGTCCACGAGCTCAACCCTAAGGCAGCCGAGGACTTGCTCGCCCGCTGGGCGACGGCCTACCATCTGAAGCGCAACCTCTGGCGCGACCTCGGCCAGCGGGGCTTGCCCATTCCCCCCGGCGTCCGGGTGGCCCGCAGTCAAAGAGGGTGATCGCACGCCTGGCGTGGGCGTAGATCGGCGACGCCGCCGCGGCCAACCCGGAGGCCGAACTCGATCAGGCCGCGTGCTTGCGCAGGTATTCTATGCTGCTCGGCAGGTCGCGAATCAGGCGCAGCAGCACATCCATGGCACCCGTCTGTACGTTGCGGCCAGACTCCCAGCGCGAGGCCGTGTTGGCGCCCAGCCGCAAGAGGCGCGACAAAGCCGCCTGCGTGAGACCGAACCGCTTCCGAATCGCGCGGATCTCGGCAGCCGAAAGCAGATCGTGCTTTTTCCGGTAGGCGGCAATCGCGTCCTCGCGCAGCCGGCGTGCCTCGCGGAGGCGGAGGACCACCTCATGGCATTTCGGACAGAACAGATGGGACGCCGAGGGCACGACGACTTCCTCGCCGTTGACCGGCAAGCTCAGGCGGCCTCGTTTCTCCTGCATCATCGTGCCGCACGAGGGGCAAGCATCGTCCGGCAGGACTCCCGTCCGCGCGTACGCGAGGGCGGACTTCAGCTCACGTCTCTTCTTCATCGCGCACACCCTCCTGGGCGTGGAAGGACACGACCACGCAGTCGTTTCTCAGGATCACCTTCAGGTACACGTCCTCCCCCGCCACCTCTGGCACGAAGACATACATCCACTCCCCGGTCACGCGGGACAACAAGCGGCCACCGGAGTCCGCCGCCGAGAGGTTCGCCAGCACATCGCACACGTCGTCCGAATCGAGCCCGATGCCAAGGGCGGCTATCTCCTGCAAAGCCTTGGCCGTAAAGCGGACCTTGCCCGCGTTTGCGAGCGCGCGTATCCGCCTCAGGATCGCGGGAACCCACTTTGCCATTGAGGAACGCTATCACTCTTTGGTTAATTATGCATATGGGTATTCCTGAATTCAACCCGAACCGGCAAGCGCCGATGCCGTTCCCAGGGTAGTTCCGACGCGCAGAAAGCGTCGGGAACGCCAACACCAGCGTCCAGAATCCGGACGCGACACCACCCTCGGACGGGCGAGCAGGGAGGGAACCTCCGGGTTGGTTTCTGTCCGTTTGGCAGTATTCTTCCCGTACGGTAAAATAACGCGGAGACATGGCTCAAGACGACACCACAATCCCGTACGGGAAAATCACCGATGTTCGCCAGATCGGAGTCGCGATCCGGCACAAGCGGCTCTCCATCGGCATGCGGCAGGCGGAACTCGCCGCCCTGTCGGGCGTGGGGCCGCGCTTCCTGTCCGAGTTGGAAAACGGCAAGACCACCGCGGAGATCGGCAAAGCCTTGCGGGTCCTGCAACGTCTCGGACTCGACCTCCGGATCGAGCCACGCTCCACCGCGGCCACCCGGGAGCCGCGCTGATGCAACGCCTGGGCGTCTACTTCGAGAGCCGACAAGCCGGCATCCTCAGCGAAGAAGACGGTCGCTTCGCCTTCGCGTATGCCGCTTCCTGGCTTGACGACCGGGCGTCCTTTCTGATCTCGCGCTCGCTGCCGCTGCAAGCGGGCTCGCAAGCGGGCCCGGCCGCGCATGCCTTCTTCGCCAACCTGCTGCCCGAAGGGCGCATCCGCTCGCTCGTGGCGCGCCGGCTTGGCGTGTCCGAGGACAACGATCCCGGCCAGATCCGTGGCCGGGATTGGCGCCGGCTGGCCGAGTCGGTCGGGGTTGGCCCGGCCTTCCTGGTCGAGACCGTAGGCAGCCTGGCACAAGAGATCCCCGAGCGCGCCGGCGCGGTCGCGGCCGAGTTGCGCCGGCGCCACGGTGGCTCTGCGGCGGCCGAAATGATCCTGCGCAAGCGCGCGCGGCGCACCCTGCAGCTGCTGCGGCAGTAGCGGCCGCGCGGGAGCCGGATACGCCCGGTGCCCAAGGCAGCCGCAGCCAGCGATGACCATATCTTTTGTCGATTCTTGAGATCGCCGCCGCGATTCAAGGCCAGCGCCCGCTGATCTTGAGGTCAGGCACGCGGCCGAAATGATCCAGGTTGCGTGTGAGGAGCACGCCGCTATTGGCCAGGCAAACGCCGGCGATGAGGGAGTCGGCCATGCCGATGCCCTCGCCTCGCGCCGCAAGAGCGCACCGGGCGTTCGCGGCTCGCTGACTCGCCGCGAAGGTCACGGGCAGAACTGTGAGTGCGGCAAGCAGGCAGGCCACCTTCTCCTGATCCGCCGCGCTCTTGGCTCCGCTCGACAGCTCGAAGTAACTGATGGCCGTGGTGGCCAAGTGGCCGGTATCGATCTCGATTCTGATCCGCTCGGCCCACGGCAGACGACCGCGCAGGTAGTCGATGAGGACGTCGGAATCCGCGACCATCATCGCCAGGTCCTCCGGATGCGAGTGACGGACGCCGACAGCGCCTCCGCGGCCTTGGCGCTCATGGATCCTTCGAGAGCGAGGGCCGCCTCGGTGCGGGCTTTGCGGGTGTCCTCTTCGCTGAGGAAGCGCTCGACCGCCTCCTGCACCAGGCGGGAGAATCCCTTCTCGCCACGGCGGGCGGCGATCTCGAGCAGCCGTGCCCTCTGTGCGGCTGGAATTTCTATCGTCGTCCTCATGTCGCAACGTTGTCATGCATGCACGAGCATGTCAGCGGTTTTTTCGCGCCTTGCGCCGGCTATGCCCCGCCCAGGGCCTTCTCGATGAGCTCGGGACGAATCTGGTCGAGGTCCTCGGGACGATCGAGAAATCCGCGCACGTCGGCCGCGACTTCGGACCAGGCAAGCGAACGCAGCCGAGCCCACACCGCCTGGCGCCATTTGGCCGCGCCGATGGAGGTGCGCGTCTGCCGCAGGGCATTCGCCAGAAGCGCCAGGTTCGGTTCGAGCCCCCGCTCGGCGGTCAGATACCAGGCGAGGTCGAACCAGTCACTGCCTTTGGCGTAGGGGCGGCACAGGATCGCGTGCAGCTTGCCCGCGAACAACGAAGGCAGGTCGTGGTGGCGAAGCTGACGAAGAGGTGTCTGGCACCTCAACCGGCTGGCACCTCAACCGGCTGCGCACCTCAACCGCGAGCACCTCAACCGCGACGGCTCTGAGGCGCTCATCCCGCACGCGGGCCGTCCGGTGACACCCCTCAATTCGAGAATTGCTCTGGCCGTTTAGAAGCCAACCTCGTTCCTTGCCGTGTGCTGAACATTTGATTAGTATTGCGACTTTGTGGACAAGCACTTCGACACCCTCAACCCGGCCCAGCGTGCGGCCGTGGAGTACGGGACCGGGCCGCTCCTGATTATCGCGGGGGCGGGCTCGGGCAAGACCGCCACGCTCGCGCATCGGGTGGCGGAGCTCGTCGCCCGCGGCGCGGATCCGCGGCGGGTGCTGCTCCTCACCTTCACCCGGCGGGCGGCGGCGGAGATGATCCGGCGGGCGCAGCTCATCCTGGGCCAAAGACGAGCCGCGTTGCCCGCGAATGCCAACGCCGGCGGCCTGACCTGGGCGGGGACGTTCCACTCCATCGCCAACCGCCTGCTGCGCATCCATGCCCAAGCCATCGGCCTCGATCCCTCGTTCACCGTGCTCGACCGCGAGGACTCGGCCGACCTGCTCGACTTGCTCCGCCATCAGCTCGGCTTGGCCAAGACCGAGAAGCGATTCCCGCGCAAGGCCACTTGTCTGGCCATCTACTCGCGGGTGGTCAATGCGCAAGAACAGCTCGGCGCCTGCCTCAAGCAGTCGTTCACCTGGTACGTCGAATGGGAACCGCAGCTCCGCCAGCTCTTTTCGGCCTACGTGGACGCGAAGCGCGCCCGCCACGTGCTCGACTACGACGACCTGCTCCTCTACTGGTGGATGCTGATGTCCGAGCCCGAGCTCGCCGCCAAGGTCGGCGAGCGCTTCGACCACGTGCTGGTCGACGAGTACCAGGACACCAACAGACTGCAAGCCGAGATCCTGCTTCGGCTCAAGCCCGACGGCCGGGGCACGACCGTGGTGGGCGACGACGCGCAGTCGATCTACTCCTTCCGCGCCGCCGACGTGCGCAACATCCTCGATTTCCCCGCCCAGTATTCCCCGCCCGCCGCGGTCATCACCCTGGAACAGAACTATCGCTCGAGCCAGCCTATCCTCGACGCCTCCAACGCCACCATCGGACTTGCCAAGCAGCGCTTCACCAAGGATCTCTTCTCCGACCGCAAACAGGGCGGCCGGCCCCTGCTCGTGACCGTGAACGACGAGGCCGAGCAAGTCCGCTACGTGGCCGAGAAGGTCCTCGCCGAGCGCGAAGCCGGGCTTCCCCTCCAGCGCCAGGCCGTGCTCTTCCGCGCCGCCCACCACAGCGACGCCCTCGAGGTCGAGCTGGCGCGGCGAAACATCCCCTTCGTGAAATACGGCGGCCTCCGTTTTCTCGAAGCGGCCCACATCAAGGATCTGCTCGGCATCCTGCGCTGGGCGGAGAACCCGCGCGACTCCCTCGCCGCCTTTCGCAGCCTCCAGCTCCTTTCGGGCATGGGCCCGGCCGGGGCCGGAAGCGCCTGGGAGTGGCTGGAGAGCCGTGCCTTCGACCTCGGCGCCCTGGACGCCTTCTCGCCCGCGGGCGCGGCCAAGTCCGAATGGCCGGCCTTCGCCGCCCTCATGGCGTCGCTGCGCTCCGCGACCGCGGCCTGGCCCGGCCAAATCGGCGGCGTCCGTCGCTGGTACGAGCCGCGCCTCGAAGCCCTGCACGGCGACGCCCACGTGCGAACCGGCGACCTCGTGCAGCTCGAACAGATCGCCGGCGGCTTCCCCAGCCGCGAGCGCTTTCTCGCCGAGCTCACCCTCGATCCGCCCGGCGCCACCGGCGCCGAGGCCGGGCCCCCGCACCTCGACGAGGACTACCTGATTCTGTCGACCATCCACTCGGCCAAGGGCCAGGAGTGGGACGCCGTGTTCGTGCTCAACGTGGTCGACGGCTGCATCCCCTCCGACATGGCCACCGGCACGCCGGAGGAAATCGAGGAGGAGCGCCGCCTGCTCTACGTGGCCATGACCCGCGCCAAGTCGAGCCTGCACCTCATCCGGCCGCTGCGCTTCTTCGTGCACCAACAGCCCCGCCACGGCGACCGCCACGTCATCGCGCCGCTCACACGCTTCATCCCCGACAGCATCCTCGACCGCTTCGAGCGCGTCACCCTTCACGATCCCGTGCGCTCGCCCGCAGAGAGCCCCGAAACCGCCCCGCGCAAAAGCATCGACCTCGCGGCCAAGCTACGCGCCCTGTGGAGCGCGTAGAACACCCGACGGTTTGAACGTCGAGCGATTTTCAGATTGTTCACCACAGAGGACACGGAGCACACAGAGACGGAATAGGAGAAGTGAAGGTCTGGACCAAGATCCGGAATCCCTCTTCTTCTCCGGCTCTGTGTTCTCTGTGTTCTCTGTGGTAAATGACTTTCTTTCGTATGCCCCGAAGACCCGCCACCGACATCGCCAAGCGCAAGGCCGACCACCTCCAGATCGCCCGCTCTGGAGCAGGTGCCTATCACCGCCCGACCCTGCTCGAAGACGTCCACCTGGTCCACAGCGCGCTTCCCGAGCTGGCCTTCGAGGACGTCGATCTGCGAACCGATTTCCTTGGCAAGAAGCTCGCCGCGCCCATCCTCATCACCGGCATGACCGGCGGCACGCGCGAGGGGCGGGCCTTGAATCGCGCCCTCGCCGCCGCCGCGCAAGCCCTCGGCATCGCGTTCGGCCTGGGCAGCCAGCGTCCCATGCTCGGCAAGCCCGAGCTGGCTTTCACCTACGAGGTGCGAGACGTGGCCCCGGACATCCTGCTCCTGGCCAACCTCGGCCTCGTCCAGCTTCGCGCCATGAAGACCGGCGCCATCGCCGCCGCCGTCGAGCGCGTGGGCGCCGACGCCCTCGCCATCCACCTCAACGTCGGGCAGGAGTTGGCCCAACCCGGCGGCGACACCGACTTCCGCGCCGGTCTCGGAACCATCCGACGGGTGTGCGCCGAGCTGGGACGGCCGGTGGTGGTCAAGGAGACCGGCTGCGGGATTTCCCCCCAAGTTGCGCGCATTCTCGTCGACGCTGGTGTCGCGGCCATCGATGTGTCGGGCGCCGGCGGCACCTCGTGGATCGCCATCGAGGCCTTGCGTGCCAAGGGTGAGCAGAAGGCCCGCGGCGAGATCTTCCGCGAGTGGGGGATCCCCACCGCCACCAGTCTGGGCTGGCTGCAGAACGAGAACCTTCGGGCAGCGATCATCGCCTCGGGTGGCATTCGCACCGGGCTCGACGCGGCCCGGGCGCTCGCGTTGGGCGCGCGCGTGGCGGGACTCGCGCAACCCGTGCTGGCGGCGGCCAGCCAAAACGGCGTCGCGGGCGCGACCCGCTTCCTCGCCTCGGTCATCGACGGGCTGCGCACCGCCTGCATGCTCGCGGGCGTGGGCCGCGCCACCGATCTGCCCGCGGCCCCCAGGGTGATCACCGGCGAGTTGGCGACATGGCTGGCCCAGAAGCCGCGATGACCCCCGACCCCCAGAGCACGACCGGCTTCGGCCACGGCAAGGTCATCTTGTTCGGCGAGCACGCCGTGGTCCACGGCCACTCGGCCATCGCCGCGGGCATGCGCGCCGGCGTGCGCGCCCACGCGACTCCGGGCAAGGGAGCCCTCTCGGCCCCGGCCTGGCAGCTCGATGTACAGGTCGGCGATGATTCTCTTCCTGGCCAGGCGGTCGCACGCTTGCTCGAACGGCTCGCGACCGACCCCGCAAGTCTCGACTTCTGGCTCGAAGCCGAGGTTCCCGCCCGCGCCGGGCTCGGCAGCTCGGCCGCCATGGCGGTGGCCATCGCCCGCGCCGTCGCCGCCCGCGCGGGCGCTTCCGAGACCGACGTGGTCGAGGCGGTCGCCGCGGCCGAGGCCGTTTTCCATCGCACGCCCTCGGGTATCGACGCGGCCGCCGCCCGATGCGGGGGCGTGGGCGTGTTCGACCGCGCCCAGGGCTGGCGCGACCTCGCCCTCAAGGCGCCCTTCGAGATCGTCGTCGGCATCACCGGCATGCCGCACGACACCGGCGCCCTGGTGGCCTCCGTCGCCCGACTGTGCGACGCAACCCCGGTAGCGCGCGGCCTGCTCTCGACCATGGGAGATCTCGCGCGCGCGGGCGCGGATGCCTTGCGCGACGGCGACCTTGGCGCCCTGGCGCGCCTTTTCAACTTGGCCCACGGCCTGCTCTGCGGCATCGGCGTTTCCACCCCCGAGATCGACGACATGATCTACACCGCCCGCGCCGCCGGCGCCGCCGGGGCGAAACTCACCGGCGCGGGCGGGGGCGGAGCGGTCATCGTCCTCGCCGAAGAGCGAAGCGACGAGGTCTTGCGCCGTTGGCGCGGTAAAGGGTACTACGGGTTCGTCACCACCATCGGCCATGCCTAGCAACCCGCCCACCGTCACCGCCCGCGCCGGCACCAACATCGCCCTCGTCAAGTACTGGGGCAAACGCGACGCCGCCTTGAACCTCCCGGCCGCAGGCAGCCTCTCGCTCACCCTCGCGGATCTGGGCAGCACGACCCGCGTTCGCTTCGCGGCCGACCTCGCCGGGGATCGCGTGAGCTTCGAGGGCCGCGCCGCCGACCCGCGCTTCGCCGGGCGCGTGAGCCGCTTCCTCGACTTGGTGCGCACGCGCGCCGGGCTCCGGCACTTCGCCGAGGTCGCCACGAGCAACACCGTTCCCACCGCCGCCGGCCTGGCCTCGTCCGCGGCCGGATTCGCCGCCTTGGCCCTGGCGGCTTCGCGGGCCGCGGGCCTTCACCTTTCCCCGACCGAGCTGTCCGAGCTTGCACGCCGCGGATCGGGCTCCGCGGCACGCTCGATCTTCGGCGGCTTCGTCGCAATGGAACCCGGGGTGCGGAGCGACGGAAGCGATGCCGTGGCCCACGGCCTCCTCGACGAGAACGCCTGGGACGTGCGCCTGTGCGTGGCCATCACCGCGGAGGGAGAAAAGGCCGTGGGCTCGAGCGAGGCCATGGAGCGCACGGCACAGACATCTCCTTACTACGCGGACTGGCTGGCCTCTGTGCCCGCGGATCTCGAGCAGGCGCGCGCCGCCGTGGAGACACGCAACCTGGGCGCCCTGGGCGCCGTGGCCGAGCGCAGCGCCCTGCGCATGCACGCCTGCGCCATGGCCGCGGATCCCCCGATCCTCTATTGGAATCCCGCGACCCTGGCCGTGCTGGCCACGACCAGGCAACTGCGCGCCGACGGCACCGCCGCCTTTTTCACCATCGACGCCGGCCCGCACGTCAAGGTGGTGTGCACCGCCGTTGATGCGGCCAAGGTCAAGGCCGCACTAGCCAGCACCCCCGGCGTCATGCGAGTCTTGGTGCTGACCCCTGGTCCAGGGGCACGAATCGTTGGTGAATCGAGTGGCTGAAAGCACATCATGAGCCGCGAACGCAGCACCTTGGTAGGAACGCCGGTCGTCGTCGCGCCCGGGAAGATCTTCCTGATCGGCGAGTACGCCGTGCTCGAGGGCGGCCCGGCCGTGTTGGCCGCAGTCTCGCGACGGGCCGTGGCCCAGTATGTGCCGGGGCTCGAGCCCATGTCGGAGGTGGTGGCCGAGGCCGTCAAGCGGGCCAAGGGCGAACTCGGAGAGACCGCATCCGCTTTGCCCGCCGGGTCGGTCCTGGTGAATACCGACGATTTCCGCCAGGGCGACGTGAAGATCGGCCTTGGCTCCAGCGCGGCCACGGCCGTCGCTGCCGTGGGTGCGGTGTTCGAATCGGCCGGGATCTCCGTGGCCCAAAGCCGAGAGCGGATCTTCGCCATCGCGCTCGCCGCACACCGAGCCGCCCAGGGCGCGGAGGGCTCCGGCGCCGACGTGGCGGCCGCCACCCATGGCGGCTTCATCAAGGTCGAATCGCCTTCGTCGTCGGTCACCTCCGTGGTGGAATCTCTCGTGCCACCGCCGGAGTTGCATCTGGTCGTCTTCTGGACCGGCGAAGCCGCCTCCACCACCACCATGATCGACGGCGTTCGCGAGTTCGCCAAGAAGGACCGTGCCGCCTACCGGCAACACATCGAAAACCTCGGCGACATTGCCGGCCGCTTCGTGGCCGAGTTCCGCGCCGGCAACGCCAACGGCGCCGTCGAGGCCGCCGGCCGTTACGGCAAACGCCTGGCCGCATTCGGTGCCGCCGCCTCCGTGCCCATCGTCACCCCTGCCTTCACACGCGCGGCCGGCGTTGCCAAGGAGATCGGCGGCATCGCCAAACCGTCGGGCGCAGGTGGCGGCGACATCGGTATCGGCATGTTCACCGCGCCCGGGGCCGCACTGCTCTTTGCGCGAGCCCTGCCCAAGCCCCTCATCGCGCTCGACATCGACGTGGATGTCTCCGGCGTCCGGCGGCGTGTGCCGGGAGAGGAGCACAGCGGGAACTCCGGGATGTTCCATGTCTGAGCGCCGCCCGAATTCGCGTTTGCCCGGCTTCTACCGCCTGCCCCTTCACGAACGCCAAGCCGAGCTGTCTCGCCAGGCCGGGCTTGCCGCGGACGACTTGGCCCTCCTCGCATCCGGCGGCATCACCCCTGCCGACGCCGACCGCATGGTGGAGAATGTGGTCGGCGTTTACGCCTTGCCCCTCGGCATCGCCGCCAATTTTCTCGTCAACGGCGTGGAGCGCCTGATTCCCATGGCCGTGGAAGAGCCCTCGGTCATCGCCGCGGCATCGAACGCGGCTCGGCTGGTGCGTGAGGGTGGCGGCTTTTGGGCCGAGTCCGACGAGTCCATCATGATCGCGCAGGTCGAGCTGCGCGAGGTGGCCGACCCAAACGTAGCCACCCTAGCCCTGCAGGCGGCACGCGCCGACATCATGGCCAGAACCGACGCGGCCCTGCCTCAGCTCACCCAGTTCGGGGGCGGCTGCCGCGACCTCGAGATCCGCGCCCTTCCCGGCCAGCGCCTGGTAGTGCATCTTCACATCGACTGCCGCGACGCCATGGGCGCCAACATGGTCAACACCGCGGCCGAGGCCTTGGCCGGCCATCTGGCCGAGCTTGCCCATGCACGCATCGGCCTGCGTATCCTCAGCAACCTTGCCGACCGCCGCATGGTGCGCGTGTCCGGCCGCGTGCCCTTCGCCGCCTTGGCTGGCGACAAGCCCGTAGCGGAAGGGGAGACTCTGGCCCACGGGATCGAGGCCGCGTCGCGCTTCGCCGAGGACGACATGTACCGCGCCGCCACCCACAACAAGGGCATCATGAACGGCGTCGATCCGGTGGTCATCGCCACCGGCAACGACTGGCGCGGCATCGAGGCCGGCGCCCAGGCCTTCGCCGCGCGCGACGGGCGCTACCGGCCGCTCGCCACCTGGCGCGTGGAGGGCGACGCGCTGGTCGGAACCTTGGCCATGCCCATGGCCCTCGGCACGGTGGGCGGCACGCTGCAAGTACACACCGGCGCCCGCCTTGCCCTGCGCATCTTGGGCGTGAAGTCGGCGCGCGAGCTCGCCGAGGTCGTCGGCAGCGTGGGCCTGGCGCAGAACCTTGCGGCGCTCAAGGCCTTGGCCGGCGAAGGCATCCAGCGCGGCCACATGGCCCTGCATCAGCGCGCCGTGGGCCGGCGCTAGCGGCCCTGACCGCTTCCTCTGGCGCCCCCACCAAGAGCCAACTACTATCAGGGTTATGGCCCTCTCCTCCCGAGATGCCACGGCAATGGCCGAGCGTTTCGAAGTCGCTCTCGATCTGTACGCGACGGGCGAGGCCCTCATGCGCCAGCGCATCCGCCGCGAGAATCCCGAGCTTCCTCCCGCAGAGGTGGAAGCGCGCGTGATGGCATGGTTGCGCACCCGTCCCGGTGCCGAAGACGGAGACGCGATGGGGCGCCAAGGGGCGTGGCCCAGGATTCCCCGTAGATGACCAGAATCGAAAAGGTCCTCCGCGATGTCGTGGAATTCCTGAACGCTCGCGGCCAGCGATACTCGCTGGTGGGCGGACTGGCGGTTTCCGCCCGCACGGAACCGCGTTTCACACGCGACGTGGACCTTGCCTTGGCGGTTCAGAGTGACACCGAGGCAGAGTCTGTCGTGCACGGCCTGGTCCAGGACAGCTACTCCATCCTCGCGACCGTGGAGCAGGACCAGACCGGACGCCTGGCGACGGTTCGTCTGCTGCCACCGGGAGAGCCTCCACGTGGCGTAGTGGCCGACCTGCTCTTCGCGTCCTCCGGGATTGAGTCCGAGGTCGTCGCCGCCGCGGAGGAGGTCGAGATCCTGCCCGGACTGGCGCTTCCCGTCGCGACCGTCGGCCACCTCATCGCGCTCAAAGTCCTCTCCGCGGCTGCAAATCGTCCGCAGGACTTGGCGGATCTTCATGCCCTTTCCGCCGTCGCGACGGCGGCCGATCTCGAGGTCGCTCGATCGTCCGTAGCCCTGATGGAAGCGCGCGGCTTTTCCCGCGGCAAGCGCCTCGCAGAAGAGCTGGCGCACCTTCTCACCCGCGAGTGATGGAGCCTGCCCGAGATCTGGTCATCGACCAGCACCAGCGCAGGCGTCGCCGTTGCGCCGGAGTCTGCCTCCGGGCTGTCCTTACGGCATAGCAAGGCTTGCCTATCGCGAAAGGAAGGCCATGGCAGCCGCGACCCTCACCAGCAAGGGACAGACTACGATTCCACAGGAAGTCCGGCAACGGCTCAACCTCGAGACCGGCGACCGGGTGGAATTCGTCGAGCTGGAAGCAGGCGAATTCATCATCCGCCCCAAGGTGCAGGACGTGCGTTCGCTCAAGGGACTCCTGCGCAAACCCGGCCGGCCGGTTTCGCTCGAGGACATGAAGACTCGATGGTCTCAATCCAGAAGCGGGTGCAGCTCGGCCTTCACCTTGGCCACGCCGCCCTCGGAAACCCTGAACTCGGTGAAGTAAGGGTAGTAGCCGGGATGGCGGACCTCCAACCGCGAGAAGCCGGGGCGGATGGACTTGTCCGCCTTGGCCCAGTCCGACGCACGCCCGAGGAGCTGGTCATCGACCAGCACCATGGCTTCGGGGACATTGCATTCGAGGTGCAAGGTTGCCACTCCTTCAGACTTCAAGGTGGCGCAGCCGACAGACATTCCCAATGCCACGACAAGAACGAACAGGGCTTTCATGATGTCACCTATTCTCATCCAATACCGATCGATCCACCTTGCGAACCCGCAACCCGACTTGGCTGTTGGTGGTCTGCGTGGGCTCGACGGCCAGCTTGCCGCCGACCTCACGCAGCAGGGCCTGTGCCAGGGCGGGGCCGGCTATGCGCGTGAACACGCGCAGCTCCGCCATGCTCGCGGAAACATGACGGGGCTCGGTCGCCGTCACCGCGCCCAAGCGCTTGAGCGCTTGCAGCACGACGGAAACGGCTCCCGCGTCCTCGATCTCGAGCAGCACGGTCACAAAAGGCTCGGCCACGGCCGGGGCGTGTAGGACAGCCACAAGGGCACGCGTTGCGGTGCTGGCGGCGTGCCCCAGGCAGGCGTTGCGGGCGCCGGCCTCGTCCGCGGCGAAGCCCCAATCCGGGTCGTGGCGGTCGACGGCCGACGTGCGTCCGCCGGCGGGCGCGGCAAGAAGCAGGCGGGAGTGCAAGGCGCACCTGACCGCCACGCGCGCGGTGCCGCGCACCCCGCCCTCCGAGCTGCTCTCGGCCGTCGCAAACAGGGCGTGCGCGTTCTGTTTGGCCGCGCTGCCCGCCAACTGCGCCTCGCCCGTCGCGGGATCGAGCACCGCGCGCGCACCCGCCGCGTTCAGGGCCGCAACCACGGGTCCGGCCGCCGGCCCGGCCACGAGTATCGCGTTGGCGACCGGCTTGGGCGGCGAAGCCGACGCACCTGCCGGAGCCCGGGCGCGATCGATCTCGTGCCGAAGGGAAACCGTGTCCACGTCGATCTCCACCATCACCCGCACCACCCCGCCCTCGTTCTGCTGCTCGATGAGCCGATAGCTGCGAATGAACTTCTGGGCCGCGCTCGCGAGCGACGCCTTGATCTGAACCACCCCCGGCGGCCAGGGCTCGGGCAGCGGCGGGCCTTCCTTGAGCAGCTCGGCGAAGACCTTTTCCGTGGCCTGGCGAAAGGCATCCGCCAGGGCGCGCTTTTTGGCGCTCGCGGCGTTGCCGGCCACGATGGGCGCCTCGGCGCGCACGATGCGGTCGTCGGGCTGTGCGGCCGGTGGAGCGGGCGCTCCTGCCGTCGTCTGCGCGGTCTGCGCGAGCGCCACGCTGCTCGCAAGCAAGCAGAATCCGGTGAAGAGTTTGCCGCTTCGGTTCATGGCTGCGCCTGCTCAAGGTAGATCACAACCGCGGCCCCGGCGAATGAATCGACCAGGTTGGCGTCCGCGCCGGTGATCTCAAGTCGACCCCGGCTGTCTCTTTCGACAGGCAGCGCGTCTTTCGGGCATTCGGACATGGGCCGGTAGATCGCGAAGGAGACCTGCGCCTCCTTGCCGGCGCCGGTCAGGGTCGGCGCGAATGCGAAGGGCATGCTCGCGGTCTTCAGCGCCTTGGCTGCGTTCTTGCCCCCTTCCACCACCTCCGTGAAGCGCAGTCCGAGCCAGAGAAACACCCCGCCATCTGACTGATACTCGCTGCGCACCACCCTGGCGCGTTTGACAGCCGCGTCGACGTCGAGGGTTCTTCCATGAGCGAGTGTACGCAAGGCAGCGCGCAGCTTGACCTCGGCCGCGGCACGCGCCCGGCGTTCCGCGCCCGGACGAGCCGCGTTCGGGCCCGGCATGCGTATGTCCGCGGCCGAGCCCGCCCTTGCCGTGATCGCGCCCGCGCTCCAGTCGATCTCGGCGCCCGCGAGGTCGCGGATGAACGACGGCCCGTCCTTCGCCTGCCCTGCTCCCGCGAGCAGCACGAGACCGAGCGATACGAACCCTATTCCCATTCGATGGTCGCCGGCGGCTTGGAGGAGATGTCGTAGACCACGCGGTTGATGCCGCGCACCTCGTTCACGATGCGGGAGGAGATGGTGGCGAGGAGGTCGTGCGGCAGAGGCACCCAGTCCGCCGTCATGCCGTCGCGCGAGTGTACGGCGCGCAGGGCGAGCACGTTGGCGTAGGTGCGCTCGTCGCCCATGACGCCGACGCTGCGCACGGGCAGAAGTACCCCGAACGACTGCCAGGTGCTTTCGTACAGCCCGGCCGCGCGGATCTCCTCGTCGATGATGACGTCCGCCGCCCGCAGGGTGTCGCACAAGTCCCTGCTCACAGGTCCGATCACGCGCACCCCCAGGCCAGGCCCGGGGAAGGGCTGCCGCCACAGCAAGTCGTGGGGCAGACCGCACTCGGCACCCAGGGCGCGGACTTCGTCCTTGAACAGCTCGCGCAAGGGCTCGATGAGCTTGAGCTTCATCTTCTCGGGCAGGCCGCCCACGTTGTGGTGCGTCTTGATGGTCGCCGAGGGGCCCTTGTGCGACACCGATTCGATGACGTCGGGATAGAGCGTCCCCTGCACGAGGTGGTCCGCGCCGCCCGCCTTGCGTGCCTCCTCCTCGAACACGGCGATGAACTCGCGCCCGATGATCTTGCGCTTCTGCTCCGGCTCGGCGACCCCCGCCAGCTTCGAGAGGAAGCGCTCGGACGCCTCCACCACCACCAGGTTCATCTTGAAGGTGCCGCGGAAGAGCGCCTCCACCTGCGCCGCCTCGTGCGCGCGCAGAAGCCCGTTGTCGACGAAGATGCAGGTCAGGCGGTCGCCCACCGCGCGGTGGACCAGGGTGGCCGCGACCGAGGAATCCACCCCGCCCGAGAGCCCGCAAATCACGCGCCCCTGTCCCGCCTGCTCCTTGACCTTGGCCACGGCCTCGTCGACGAAATGGGCCATGGTCCACGTCGGCTCGCACTTGCAGATGCGCAAGAGGAAGTTGCCCAGGATCTCCATGCCGCGCGGGGTGTGGGCGACCTCGGGGTGAAACTGCACGCCCCAGAACCTCCGGCCGACCGCCTCGACCGCGGCAAAGGGGCAGTTGGCGCTCGTGCCCAGGCAACGGAAACCGTCGGGCAGGGTTTGCACGCGGTCGCCGTGACTCATCCACACCGCCAGTTCTTCCCCCGCGGCGAAACCGTAGAACAGCTCCGACGGCGCCTGCACATGCACGCTGGCGCGGCCGTACTCGCGGCGGTCGGCCGAAACCACCTCGCCGCCGAGAAGCAAGCTCGAAAGCTGCACGCCGTAGCAGATGCCGAGAATGGGCACCCCGAGATCGAAGATCTCGGCGGAGATCCGCGGCGCACCCGGGTCGTACACCGACGACGGCCCGCCCGAAAGGATGATGCCCGCCGGCTTCATGGCGGCGACGCGCCCGATCGGCAGATCGAAGGGGTGGATCTCGGAATAGACGTTCTTTTCCCGTACCCGGCGTGCGATGAGCTGGGTGTACTGCGATCCGAAATCGAGGATGAGAATGACTTGCTTGGTCGACATCGCAAGGCCCGGGCAGGCGTGGCGCTACTGTTCGACGCGGTAGTTGGGGGCTTCCTTGGTGATGATGACGTCGTGCACGTGCGACTCGCGCAGGCCCGACGAGGTGATCTTGATGAAGCGGGTCTTGGTGCGTAGCTCGTCGAGGTTCCGGCACCCGCAATACCCCATGCCCGAGCGCAGACCGCCGATGAGCTGGTAGATCGACTGCGACAAGGCGCCGCGGTAGGGGACACGGCCCTCGATACCCTCGGGCACCAGTTTCGCCTCGCTCTGGACCTCGGCCTGGAAGTAGCGGTCCTTGCTGCCCGCACGCATGGCGGCCACCGAGCCCATGCCGCGATAGAGTTTGTAGCTGCGGCCCTGGTAGAGGATGATCTCGCCGGGCGCCTCGTCGGTGCCGGCAAACAGGCTGCCGATCATCACGACGTGCGCGCCGGCCGCGATGGCCTTGACCACGTCGCCCGAGTACTTGATGCCGCCGTCGGAGACCACCCGCACCTCGGTCCTGGCCAGGGCGCGCGCGCAGTCGGACACCGCGGTCACCTGCGGCACGCCGATGCCGGCCACCACGCGCGTGGTGCAGATCGAGCCCGGCCCCATGCCCACCTTGACCGCGTCGGCCCCGGCCTTGGCCAGCGCCAGTGCGCCCTCGGCCGTGGCCACGTTGCCGGCGATTATCTGGGCCTTGGGGAAGGTTTTGCGCAGGTCGGACACGGTTTCGAACACGCCTTTCGAATGTCCGTGCGCGGTGTCGACGCAGATCACGTCACAGCCGGCGTGGAGCAGGGCCGAGACGCGCGCCTGGATATCCGCCCCTGGGCTCACGGCCGCGCCCACGCGCAAACGCCCCAGCTCGTCCTTGGCCGCATGCGGGTGCTGCTGCGCCTTTTCGATGTCCTTGATGGTGATAAGCCCGCGCAGCGTGCCACTGCCATCGACCACGAGCAGCTTCTCTATGCGGTTCTTGTGGAGCAGCTCCTTCGACGCCTCCAGGCTCAAGCCCTCGGGCGCGGTGATGAGGTTGGTGGTCATCACGTCGCGCACCGGCTGGTCCAGGTTGCGCTCGAAGCGCACGTCGCGGTTGGTGAGGATTCCCACCGGCCTGCCGTCGCGGCCGACCACGGGCAGACCCGAGATCTCGTGCCGACGCATGAGCTCGAGCGCCGCGAAGAGCTTCTGGTCGGGCTCGATGGTGACCGGGTCGATGACCACGCCGGTTTCGGCCTTCTTCACCTTGGTCACCTCCAGCACCTGCTCGTCGACGGTCATGTTCTTGTGGATGACGCCGAGCCCCCCCTCGCGCGCCATGCAGATGGCGGTGGGCGCCTCGGTCACGGTATCCATGGCCGACGACAGGATGGGAATAGCCAGGGTGATGCTCGCCGTCAGGTGCGAGCGGACATCGACGTCTTTGGGTATGACTTCGCTCTCCGCCGGAACGAGCAGCACGTCGTCGAAGGTGAGAGCCTCACGCAAAGGAGCTTCAAGCAGCATCTCGGGAGACTATCCATTTGTGCCCTGCGCTTCAAGGGGTTCGCGCGCTCCTGTGCGCGCCGCGTGGGAGGCCGGGATTGTTCACCACAGAGACCACAGGGCAGCCTGTCGGCCACCCTGCACGTCGTGCCTAGCTTTGGTTGCGGCCGACAGGCTGCGCTGTGTTCTTCGTGTCCTCGGTGGTTTTTCCCTTTCCGTCTCCCTACAAGTAGACAACTTGCGGTAGGCACCGTAGGTTTTCAGCGTGAACACCCCCTTCGACGTTGCCGTCATCGGCGCTGGCGTGAGCGGCCTCTCCTTCGCGCACTACGCGGCGGCGGCGGGGCTGCGCTGCCTGGTGCTCGAGCAGGCGGCGCGGGCGGGAGGCTCCATACGCACCGCGCGCACCGAGGATGGTTTCTGGTTGGAGCTCGGGGCGCACACCCTCTACAACTCGTACGGCTCGCTCCTCGACATCATCGTCGCCGCGCAGCTTGGGGATGCGGTCATCTCGCGCCACAAGGCCCCCTACCGGCTGCTCGTCGACGGCAAGGTGCGCTCGGTCCCCTCCCAGCTTGCCCTCGGCGAGCTCTTCGCCTCGGCTTGGCGCGCCTTCACGGAACGTAGGACCGGCCGTACCGTTGCGGACTACTACGGCCGCATGGTGGGCAAGCGCAACTGGCGGCGCGTGTTCTCGCCCCTCCTCTCGGCCGTCCCTTCCCAGCGCGCCGACGATTTTCCGGCCGAGATGCTCTTCAAGCGCCGGCCGCGCCGCAAGGATTTCCCCCGCACCTTCACCCTCGCGCAGGGCATCTCCACCTTGGTCGACCGCTTGCTAGAGACCCGTGGTGTCGAGTTGCGCTGCGAGGCGGACGTGGACAAGATCGAGCGCACCCCGGAGGGCTTCACCCTCGCGCTCGCCGGGGGTTCGGCCTTTCGTGCGCGCCACGTGGCGCTCGCCATCTCCCCGCCCGTCGCGGCCCGCCTGCTGGCCCATGTGGCGCCTGCGGCGGCAGAAGCCTTGGCGCGCATCCGCACCACGGCCATCGACTCGACGGGTGTGGTCGTGGCCAGGGATCGCGTGAGCTTCCCGCGCATCGCCGGCCTGGTCCCCCTCGACGACGTCTTCTTGTCCGCGGTCAGCCGCGACGTGGTGCCCGACGACCGCTGGCGCGGCTTCGCCTTCCACTTCTGCAAAGGGCAGAGCCGCGATCAGCGTCTCGACCGCATCGCCGCAGTTCTCGGCGCAAACCGCGCGGAATTCGCCCAGGTCTTCGAATGCAGCTCCTCCCTCCCCTCGCCCGAGCTCGGGCACGGCGAGATCGTGCAAGCCATCGACCGCGGCATCGCCGGCTCGGGCATCTTCGTCACCGGCAACTACTTCGGCGGCCTCGCTCTCGAAGACTGCGTCTTGCGCTCGAAGAGCGAGGCCGCGCGCCTGGAACGACGAACGGTTTGATTCCCGGGTCCTTCCCGGTTGTTCACGGCACTCGGTAGCCTTTGTGTTCTCTGTGGTGAACTCTCCAAGAAACCGTTGGCTCCCCCAATCAGCGCGAGTAGATGAGGATCTCGCGGTTGCCGTCCGCGCTCTTGCTCCCCACCGCGATCTTGTTTCCCCCCGCGGACCACGGATGGATCCCTTTGTCGGGCAGGGGCACCTCGCCGATCACCGTCACCTTGCCGCTCGGCGGATCCAGGCTGAAGAAAGCGAGGGCGAAGCGCTTTTCCTCCCGCATGTCGTTGCGCTTGCCGCCCGGCCGGTCGGCGAGCAGCGAGAACATCACCTTGTTGCCCATCTGGCGCTGGTCCAGCGAGGTAGGGTCATAGTCGCGCACCGGCAGGGTCAGGTTGAGGGGGCGAACCTTCTCACCGGGCCCCACCAGCTCGTAGCCCTTCTGCCCCTCGGCCAACACGATGACCGCCGGCAGATCCGGCTTCTCGCCCCGCTTGCGAACGTAGTCGAGGAAGTTGGTCAGTTGGGGCGGCATCTTGCCCGGACCGGTCTTGCCGGTCTTGACGTCGTAGATGGCGAACTGGGGCGGTCCGCGCACATCGGCCTTGCGGTTGAAGGTGCCCGGCTTCTCCACCATCGCCGAGAAATGGGCGTTGGTGAAACCCATGAAGGTTGCGCCGCCGGCGCCGGAGATGGTGCCGTTGCCCTCGACGATCACATCTTTCATCATCAGGGTGCCGCCATCGGGCCTGTAGGCCTGAATGGTGAAACGCCGACTGCCGTTCTGCTCCTCGCGTTCGGAAAAGGTCACGAACGCCTTGGGCGAGTAGGACAGCTCGCAGTCATCGAACGACGACGTCGTACGGCGGATCCTGCCTGCGGAGTCGATGATGGCGGCCCGTCGCCGGCCTTCGTTCGACACCACGAACCAGTGGCCCGAAAGCCCCAGGATCTTCTCCGGCGTGGACGTGAAGCTGGAGATCTCCGTCACCCGCGGCTTGCCCCCCGGCCCGGATACCGTCAGTTGCACGTAGCCCTTGGCCGTGAACTGGACGGTGGCGAGTTTCGTCCCCTTTTCGTCGAAAGCAAAGGCCTCGGAAAGCAGGCCTTCGCCGGCCGTCACCTTCCCGGACGGCTTGAGCTTCTTGGGTGCGGCGAGAAGCGGCGCCCCGACCGAAAGCACGAACGCAAACAGCGCAGTCCCCGTCATGATGTGCTTCATGGGGCGCATCTTACTTCCTGGCCCCAAACCCTCGTCAATCCATTCCTGGCAAGGAGCAGGTTTTTCCCCCAGGAGGCCGAACTGGGTATCGCTCCCCGGGGCGGGTACAATGGCTCGAATGCACGCAGGCTTGCTTT
>Ga0172363_10000980_pt1 | contig 22543 bp, 22 predicted proteins | sample LakKivs2_kivu2a2_FD_114541 | JGI IMG/M metagenome (GOLD analysis project Ga0172363, IMG submission 114541) | Sediment microbial communities from Lake Kivu, Rwanda - Sediment s2_kivu2a2 | ecosystem: Environmental > Aquatic > Freshwater > Lake > Sediment | place: Rwanda: Western Province, Lake... | reverse complement strand
GATGAAAGACGACGTGCCGGAAGAAGTAAAAATCGACCGTCTGGTCAGGCTTCAGACGAAGCAGAAGGAAATTCAGCTCGAGTTTAATCGAAAACTCGTCGGCCAGAAGTTCAGAGTGCTCTGTCTCGGACGCAGTAAAAAAGGAGATCTGTACTCCGGAAGAAACGAAGCTTTTCAGGTGGTGAATTTCACCTCACCCGTGGAGGTCAGCAACCGTTTTGTGGAAGTCAGGATTACTGACTGCGGTCCATACAGCCTGCATGGTGAGCTTGCCAGTTAAGCATTTTCTTCTGGTTAATTGCAACATTTCCCCTTTTAAGATATAATTCATTTCCGTTTTACGGATCTGTAGGACAAACCTCGGAATGAAAGTAAACGTTTGGAACACTATCAACCAGCTCAGCAAAGAGCGCGGGGTGGAACCACGGGTCATCATCAAGGCGATCGAAGAATCTCTGCGCATCGCGGCAGCAAAATTTTTCAACCGCGGCGAAGAAATTCAGGTTAACTTTAAACCCGAAAAAAGTGAGCTCCGGGTTTATGCTGTCAAGACTGTGGTTTCCGAGGTCAAGAATCCAGCCAAAGAAATTTCTCTGGACGAGGCCCTGATTCATAACCCGCAAGCTCGTCTGGATGGAAAAATCGAGATTGAGTTGCCTTCAGAAACTCTCGGTCGCATCGCTGCCCAGGCAGCCAAACAGGTTATTTTCCAGAAAGTCCGGGACGCAGAGCTGGAAAAAGTTTACGAAGAGTTTGCTCCTCGGGTGGGAGAAATAGTAACCGGAGTTGTCCGTCGCTTTGAAAACAACGGAACTGTTCTTGAAGTTAACCGCACAGAGGTTTTCCTCCCAAACAAGGAGAAACTGCCAAACGAAGAATTCGGACAGGGAGAGCTGCTCAAAGCATTGATCACCCAGGTTCAGAAAAACACTCGCGGCCCGATGATTCTTCTTTCGAGAACTTCTCCAAGATTTCTGATGAAACTTCTCGAGCTTGAAATACCGGAAATCGCTTCGGGAACCATTGTCGTCAAGGACGTGGTCAGGCAGCCTGGAGAAAGGGCCAAGGTGGCAGTTTTCAGTCAGGATAAGGATATCGACCCGGTTGGAGCCTGCATCGGCGTTAAGGGCAACAGAATCCTGGCCATTTCTAAGGAACTTCAGGGCGAAAAAGTAGATATTATTGAATGGGCTTCTGACCCGCTGACCTACGCCAAATCAGCCTTGAGCCCGGCCAGGATTCAAAAAATAGTAGTGGTGAATAAACAGGAAAAAGAAATGGAAGCCAGGGTGGATAAAGAACAATTTTCTCTGGCCATCGGTAAAAAGGGCATCAACGTCCGGCTGGCTTCCAAGCTGCTGGGCTGGAAAATTTCTATAAAACTGGAATGATTAAAGAAAAAGCTATGGAAAAAACCAAAAAGAAACCCGCAAAGAAAGCAGCCTCAACTCCTGCGAAGACTGCAACACCTGCTAAACCTTCAGCTCCTGCCAAGCCTCCGGCTCCTGCTAAAAAAAAGGTCGTCAAAGCAGAAACGGCTCCTAAACCAAGACCGAAGGTTCAGATCCAGGAAGGTTCTTCCATAAAGGATATAGCTGACCGCTTCAAGATTAAGCCTAAGGATCTGGTGGACCATCTGGGCCATCTTGGATATGATGTCTCCACTTCTGACCTGGTAGACGAACCCCTGCTTCAGGCTGTTTCCAGAGTTATCAAGTGCGACCTGGAGATGGTTTCACTCGAACAGGACATTCGGACCCTGGCTTTCAGTCTGGTTGAGGACCTGGTCGCCAGACCTCCAGTTGTGACCATCATGGGTCATGTTGACCATGGAAAGACCACTTTGCTCGACGCCATCCGGTCTTCAAACCTGGCCGATCGTGAAGCTGGCGGAATTACCCAGCACATTGGCGCCTATCGGGTGAGCTATAAGAACCGATACATCACTTTTATCGACACTCCGGGTCACGAGGCTTTTACCCAGTTAAGAGCAAGAGGTGCCCAGCTCACTGACATTGTGGTATTAGTGGTGGCAGCTGATGACGGAGTTATGCCCCAGACAAAAGAAGCCATCAGCCATGCCCAGGCAGCTAAGGTTCCGATCATCGTGGCCATCAACAAGATAGATAAACCAGAGGCTAACGCAGAGAGGGTCAGACAGCAACTGGCCAAGGAAGGCCTGATTGTGGAAGAATGGGGAGGAAAGGTCATCTCGGTCGAAATCTCAGCCAAAGAAAAAAAGAATATCGATGAACTGCTGGAAATGATTATCCTTCTGGGAGACATCCTTGAGCTGAAGTCTCATCCCTATGTCCCGGCTCAGGGAGTCATACTGGAATCGCGTCTTGACCCTCAGAAAGGACCTGTGGGAACAGTTATCGTTCAGCTCGGGAATCTGACTTCAGGTCAGGCCTTTGTCTGCGGCACCACGTACGGTAAAGCCCGGGCCCTGTTCGATGAACTCGGAAAACCGGTCAAAAGCGCTGGCCTGTCCGCTCCAGTTGAGGTTCTGGGCTTTAACGATGTACCCGAAGCGGGAAATTATTTCCAGGTTGTGACTGACCTGGAAATAGCCAGAAGAATTTCTGAATTCAGAATATCCAGAGCTAAAAAAGAAGCGCCTGCAAGAGCTGTGCCCGTGACCCTGGAAGACTTGTTTAAAAAAGTCGAAAAAGGCCAGGCCAAAGAACTTCCGGTTATCATCAAAGCTGATGTCCACGGCTCAGTCGAGGTGTTGAAAGGCCTTCTTCCCAGCCTCAGCACAGATAAGGTCAAGATAAATGTGCTCCAGGGCTCAACCGGAAATATGACTGAAGCTGATGTTCTTCTGGCTTCAGCTTCAAAAGCCATAATCATCGGCTATAATGTCAAAGCCTCTTCCAAGATTCAAGGGCTGGCTGACAGCGAGAAGGTTGAAATCAGAGTTTACAAAATAATTTATCACTTGATAGATGACATCAATAAAGCAGTGGCCGGGATGCTCGAGCCAGTGATCAAAGAGACTTACGTAGGCAGAGCTCTCGTCAAGAAAATCTTTCAGATAGCCAAAGTCGGCACAGTCCTGGGCTGTCAGGTGATTGATGGAAAGGTCGTCAGGAATGCTGAGGCCAGAATTATCAGAGACAGCCAGGTTCTTTACCAGACCAGGATATCCTCCCTCAAACATCTCAAAGACAGTGTCACTGAAGTAAAAAAAGATTACGAATGCGGTATCGGTCTTGAAAAGACTCAGGACGTTCAACCGGGCGATATAATAGAAGCTTTTGTGCGCGAAAAGGTCATGCCTGAATAAGGCTTGCGAAATGATTGTTGGTGTTTTAACTCTGGAATTTTTCCTTGAGTACTCTCATTCTCTCAAAGAAAAGCGCCGTTTTATCAAGAGTTTCACTGACCGGATTCAACACAGATACAATGTGGCTGTTTCTGAAATAGATTTCCAGGATAGCTGGCAGAGGACGAAAATTGCTGTGGCTGCTATCAACAGCCAGCAATCAGTGGTTCGGCAGGTGCTTTCCAGGATTCTGGAGGAAGCTCAAACCTCGACCGGAGCCATCATCTCCGGCCACGAGTTAACTCTGTATTGATCCAAGGTCTTCTCATGGTCAAAGAATCTTCATACCGGGCAAAAAGAGTGAGCCACCTTATCCAGCAGGAAATCAGTCAGTATCTGATCAATGAACTGCCTGAAATGACCGGATTCCTGACCGTGACGAAAGTCGAGATGCCCGCCGATCTAAAGACGGCCAGAATCTCCGTTTCAGTGCTGGAAAAAGAAAAAAGAGCCCAGGTTTTGCGGCTTCTGGAGAAAAGAGCTTCTTATTTTCGCAAGCTGCTTGCCACCCGGCTGAATTTGAGATATAATCCCCAGCTAATTTTTGTCGTTGATACTACGGCTGACTATGAGGAAAATATTGAGCGGCTGCTTGATTTAGTCAGAAAAAATGAGCCAGAAGATAAAGCTTAGGATTGCCAGAAAGGTTCTCGATAGTCAGACGATTGTTATAACTTCACACCTCCGGCCCGATGGTGATTCGATCTATACCAGCCTGGCCCTGGCCGAGATGCTGGAACTTCTTGGAAAGAAGGTCCAGATTGTCAACCACGACCCTCTGCCATTTCCCTTTTTCGAATTTCCAGAAACTCAAAGAGTCAGAACCGGTCAGATTGAGCCCGAAGACCTGGACCTGATAATCCTTCTCGAATGTGCTGATGTCTCCAGGTCCGGTCAGACTAAAATCGACCACCTGTTCAAAATAAACATCGACCACCATTATTCCTACTCTTCCTATGCTGAGATTAACTGGATCGAACCCGGCGCCTCAGCCGTGGCTGAAATGGTTTACGGACTCCTTAAACCGCTGCAACTGAAGCCCACGCCAAGAATTGCTGAATTTCTCTATGCGGCTATTTTTTCTGACACCGGGTCATTTCAATTCTCAAACACGACTTCCAGAGCCCTTTATATCTGCCACAGACTGATCGATGCCGGAGCCAGCCCGAGCGCCATCTCAGAAAAATTGCTGAACAACAATACGCCGTCTAAGGTCAAACTCCTCGGCCGCGTCCTATCAACCCTGACTCTGAACCGCAGAGGTAACATCGCCACCCTGGTCATGTTCAAAAAAGACCTGGAAGAATTCGGTATAAAAGAACTTGATGTCGAGGATATCACGACCATTGCCAGGTCGATCAAGGGTGTGGAAATGGTCATCTTTTTCAAAGAAATGGCACCTGGAGTTTTCCGGATAAGTCTGAGGTCAAAAGGCCAGGTTAACTCAGCCAGAGTAGCCGAACATTTTGGTGGCGGCGGTCATGTCCATGCTTCCGGCTTTACAGTGAGCGGCGAATTTGAAAACCTCTTAGCAGAAATCCCTGACCAGGTTGAAAAAATACTGCTGAAATCCGACCGCAGGAACTGAAAAGAGCTTTCCGCAAAAAAATGAACGGGATTATTGTCGTTGACAAACCAGCTGACCTGACCTCGCATGATGTTGTCTTACACCTGAGAAAAATCTTAAGAGTAAAAAAGATCGGCCATAGCGGCACTCTTGACCCCCTGGCCACCGGAGTTCTGTTAATCACTGTGGGTCAGGCCACCAGACTCTTCCCGTATCTTTCGAGATTGGATAAAACTTACACCGGAGAGATTCGCCTTGGACAGGCTACTGAAACCTTTGACCGTCAGGGCAGCCCGGTCGGACCTGAATGCAGCGACTTTCCCGATGAAAAAGAACTTAGAAGAGCAATTGAGTCTTTTCTGGGAGAAATCACCCAGCAGCCTCCGTCATTCTCAGCTAAGAAAGTCAACGGCCAGCCGGCTTTCAAACTGGCCCGGGAAGGCGAGGCTCCAAATCTGAAACCGGTCAAAATAAAGGTTTTCAGATTTTTAATGTTAGAATACTCACCTCCTTTTTTGAAGTTTCTTATTGAATGTTCCTCGGGCACCTATATCCGCACCCTGGCCCATGACCTCGGTCAGATGCTGGGCTGTGGAGCTCACCTGGTCAACCTCAGGCGGGTGGCTGTTGGCAGATACACTGAAGACGAAGCTCTCAGTCTTGATAGAATTCAGGAACTGACTGGCAAAAAGGAACTTTTCAGGTTCATCATTCCCCTAAACGAGCTTCTCCCAGACTACCCGGCTGTCTGGATAAGCCAGCCGAGTATCAAACTTTTTCTTCATGGCTCAAGAATAGGACTCGACCAGGTGACCAGAGCCTCCCTGGTGCGTTGTCCAGCCTCAACCGAGGATGTTTACCGCATCTTTTCTGATCAAGGGAAATTGCTGGGGCTGGCCAGCTTCAACCGGGAGGAGCGCTTTTTCCAGCCCGGTCTGGTCTTCAAATCCTGAGGCAGCCTACTTCTGTCAATTTTTTTTGTTCAAACTGAAGAAATTTGACAACTCTCCTTGAATTTTGACCCCATATATTGTATTTTAAATGAAGGATGAGGCTTAATAAGAACCAGATTGAACATTTGGCTTTTGTAATATTAAGAACGCTGATCAAAGAGGGGAAAATTCTGGCTGAGGATAGAACCAAGGTTCTGGAAGAACTCATAAACCTGATTACTGAAGAATTCCTGAAGGAAGATAAGCTCGACCAGGAAGTCCGTGAAATTCTCAACAAACACATCGACGAAATCCGGAGGGGAAATATTGAATACCAGACCATGTTCAAGATGATCAAGACTAAACTGGCTAAAGAAAGGAACATTGTCCTCTGATGAGCAGACTATCAAGAGAAAAAATTCATCATCTGTCAAAACTCATCCTCAACGCTCTCTATAAAAATGACAAGGTGGATTTTCTGGATGAACCAAACGAAGTTCGTTTGACCATTGTCAAAGCGATAGATGAAGAGATGAAACTCTATGACCAGATCGACCGGAAAGCCAGAGAAAAAATAACCTCTCAGAAAAAGCAGATTGAAGAGGGCTCCCAGGAATGGGAAATTCTCTACAGAAAATATTATAACGAAGAATTATCCAAGTTAACCAAATTAACTGAATAGACCAGCCATTATCCTTTGTGAATCATAGTTCATAATATCTTTAAACAGGCTATCTTCCGACAATTCTTCCCATTATGAATCAGATACCTGAGCTAAAAAAGAAGGGGCCGGAAAAGATTCCGGCCCCTGTTGCGGTTGAAATTTAATCAGAAGTTGTATCTAAAACCGATACCCATCTTGTGATGGTCGTCAAACGAACGTCCAATCGGAGCTCTGAATTCAAAGAAAATGTGAGCCATTCTCAGGTAGTTATTGAAAACGGTATATCCAATCTGGCCGACAGCATCAACTCCATTCTTTCGGGTGCTCTGTTCTTTGGTCGTAAAACCTGGACCGACTCCGATGTAGCCTTTTCCGAAGTGAACGTTACCCAGCAGTTCAACCATAATTATTGACTTCCACGGTGTGCCTTTTAGAGGAATGCCTGCGCCCGCGCTGAACGTCAGACTCAATTTATCAGGATTGATCCAGGCGAACAAACCTGGTCTGAGGTAGAGATAGGCCTGGTAAGAGCCGTGAGCCAGGAGCGGTCCCAATTCAATCATCGGGAACAGTTTCTTCCTGGTGACAGTCATGGTCTTGCGGGAATCATCAGTCGGAGTGGAGATGGCTCCATCATTATCATAGGCAGTAACAGACACTGCGTAAGTACCTTCTTTATAAAGAGTTTTCTCCCAGATAAAGGGCTTTTCGCTGTCAACAAACGAATCCACAACCTGACCGTTAGCATCCGTCAATTCAAAAGCAACCCTCGTGACCTCACCATCAGGATCAGTAGAACCTGAAGCATCAAAGGTCAATGGACGGCCAACAAAATCTTTACAATCGATGCAACCGGGGACGACCTTAGCCACCGGCGGGAAGTTTATATAGACTTTGCCCTCGCATGGATTGACCGAAGCCTTATCGCCAAAGTTGATAGCCACGCTTTTGAAGGTGTACTCACCGGCTTTATCGAGCTTGGTCTGCCACCTGGCTGCTTCAGGAGTCAAATCTTTGCTGGCCACTTTGCTACCCTGCTTGTCGAAAACATCGACTCGCAGGCTTTTCGCATGCTGACTGCCGCTCATATCAACTGTAATCGGATCATTAATATTGGCCTTGGCAGGAGAAACCTTAAGGTCACAGACAGCTTCTGGAATCTCTTCAACCATGCTTTTGAAAGCAATATTGCCGCAGGGCTTGGGGATGATGAAAGTGTAGGTCTTGAAACCAACTTTGACCTTGACCGCAAAAACCTCAACTGCCTTCTTGCCTGCCCATTCTAATTCACCCGTCACCTGGACTTTCCCCTTTGACCTGAAGAGCATCCATTTAACCGTTTCTCCGATATTCCAGGTTGCATCCTCAAACTGAGCAGATTTTAGCTGGTCGATAAAAGGTTGATAAAGGTCTGAATATCCAGCTTGCTGAAAACCGACCCTGATGTCTTCAGCATAACGGTCAACCAGCATTTTCATCACTTCCGGCGTGGGAATCTTCCCCCTGACCCGGGCAAATGTGTACTCTCCGATAGAGCTAATTTTCTTTACTTCAGCTGAGAGCTGACCGACCACAAAAATGATTAAGAAAACACTTAATAGAGCTATAATTGTCTTCTTCTTCATAAGATCAACCTCCTTTCTTTTTTATCTTATTTAATATGAAACCCGCCTGATTGTCAAGAAGAATAAATTCCTCTAAACTATAGATTTATTACCGTATGAAAAATAGGCGAAAATTTATAAAAGCGGACCGATAATGCTCATAAGTTCTCAGCTTTCAATTTTTCAATCAGCGAAAAAGGTCCGGAAATAATAAGAGGCTTTGATTTTCCGGCCCCATTTATCTCAGAAATTATACCTGAAGCCTGCACACATTTTATGACAATCTTCAAAAGAGCGTCCCAGAGGCACTCTGAACTCGAAAAACAGCTGCCATATGGTGAGATAGCTTTTTGAAAGAGTAAAGCCAGCCTGAGCAAGGGCATCAATCCCTTCTTTACGGTCACTCCTTTCTTTGGTCATAAAACCAACGCCCACACCAGTAAAGAATGGGCCAAGGTGAACATTACCGACGAGATTGGCAGTAATGACCGGCTTCCAGGGAGCTCCCTTGAAAGGCATGCCTGCGCCACTCGTAAAAGCCAGACTGGCTCTATCAGGACTTAGCCAGAAATACATGCCTGTTCTTATAAAGCCAAAAGCCTGATAAGAACCATGAGCCATCATCGGCCCGCCTTCCAAGGTAACAAAGAAGGTCTTTCTGGTAACTTTTATTGTCTTTCTTGAATCTTCAGTTGCTGAGGAGGCTACTCCCTCATTATCATAAGCAGTGACTGCGACTGTATAGTTTCCATCCTTAAGCAGAGTTTTTTGCCAGACAAAAGGCCTTTCCGTGTCCACGAATGAATCCACAACCAGACCGTTGGCGTCAGTCAGCTCAAAGGCGACTTTGGTCACCTCGCCATCCGGGTCGCCTGAGCCAGTAGCATCAAAGGTCAAAGGACGACCGACATATTCCAAACAATTCAGACAACCCGGAACTACCTTCCCCACCGGAGGGTAATTAATGTAAACCTTGCCTTCACACGGATTAGTTGAGGTTTTATCCCCGAAACTTATAGCAATCCCCCTGAAAACATATTCGCCGGGATTATCGAGCTTGGTCTGCCACCTGGCAGCTTCAGGCGCAAAATCCTTGGCCGCCACTCTTTTGCCCTGCTTATCAAGAATATCAACCCTTAATCTCTTAGCATATTGACTTCCGCTCATATCAACCGTAATCGGGTCGCCAACATTAGCCCGGGCTGGCGAGACCCTGAGCGAACAGACAGCATCCGGGATCTCTTCAACCACACTATGTAAAGCAATGTTTCCGCAGGGCTTGGGAATGATAAAGGTGTAGGTTTTAAAACCTCTTCTTACCTTAACGGCAAACACTTCTACCGGCACTCTGCCGGCCCATTCGGCTTCTCCTGTTACCTTAATCTTGCCTCTGGACCTGAAAAGCATCCACTGCACTCTTTCCCCGGGATTCCAGAAAGTATCCTCAAACTGAGCAGATTTTAACTGGTCGATAAAAGCCAAATAGATATCTCCATAGCCGGCCAGGTCAAACCCATACTTGATATCTCCGGCATATCTATCGGCCAACATTTTCATCACCTCAGGAGTCGGGATCTTGCCCTTGACCCGGGCAAAAGTGTAAAGACCTATGGCTTTGATCTGTTTCACTTGAGCCGAGGTCTCAAGCGCCAGCAACAGGACAAGGCAGACAGTCACCAGAGTGATTAGTTTCTTGTTTTTCATCCCCTTACCTCCACGAGAAATAACCTCTCTTAATTTAAATAAAACAAAAAATCATACTTTGTCAATAGCAATAATAGAATTTTTTAAAATATAACTTTTAGTAAAATTGAGGCTTCAGGGAGCAATTTTTGGCCAAGAAATCCAAAAAATCGATGTCATTATCGGTCTGGATTGACCAGAATTAAAGAGAAACAAAATTTTTGCTTATTAGATTTATCCATCCGGAATCAGCTGGTTTTGACTGCAGAGCCCTGTCAATCAGGCTTTTTCCAGTAAAGTTCTTTCCAGACATTCCTTCCAGAAGCTTTCGAGCATTCTCAGGATTAATCTCCGGATGGGCCTGGATTCCCCAGACTTTTTTCCCTTTAAGTCTGAAGGCCTGAACCTGGCAGTTCTGGCTTCTGGCTAAAACTTCGAATCTGTCCTCATCCAGATTAAAAACCTCATCATAATGAAAAGAAAAAACAGAGACAGTCTTTTTTAGTCCTAAAAGCGGGTCATCTTTCAATACTTCTACTTCTATCCACCCTATTTCAGGCACCTCTGACCTGCGAACGCAGTCAGGACCAGCCAGCGCCAGGGCAAGAAGCTGATGGCCATAGCAGCTACCGACGATAGTCAGTCCACGCTCCACTGCCTCTTTTATCAGCTCAGCTTCAGGCATAACCCACCAGTCCCGGTCGACAATTGAGGACTCGGAGCCAGTGATAATCAGATGAGTATAACCCTGGTCAAGGTCCGGAAGGAACCCTTCAGTCGCTCTGAATGCCCGGCAAGGCATTTTGATATAAGCTGCCCAGTGTTCGGCCGGATTATAGAAATCAGGCCAGATGGAATTATCAATTATGGCCAATTTCTTCATTTTTTTGGCTGATTTGATAAAATTATTTGCAATTATAATAAAAATTTTATAAAAATAATAGGCTAAGGATTATGAATAGGAAAGAGAACAAAAAATAAATTCAGCTTAAGGCAAAGAGAAGCTTTCATAATCGTTTTAATCCGTAACAAAAGGAGAGGTTAAAGTGAACATCGTTAGAGAAGAGACCGAATTGCATGTGATCACGCCTGACGAACCTGGCATCTTTGGCCGCGTTCTCGGAACCCTGGCCAACGCTGGCATTAACGTGAGAGCTTATTGCGTTCTTTCCAAAGAAGACGAAGGCCATTTTTATCTGGTTACCGCAGATAATAAAAAAGCTGAGACTGCCCTTAAGTCTCTCGGCTATAAGATAAAAATAAACAAAATCATTACTGTGGAAGTTACGGACCGAATCGGAGTCGGAGCTGAAATAGGTGCGCTTCTGGGCAGCGCCGTCATAGACATCAAATATTCCTACGGTTCTTCAGCCGGAGCCGGACGGACTCTCCTGGTTTTCAAGACCAGCAACAACAAAAAAGCCCTGAGAACTCTTCAGTAGACTTAAACCGGACGGAAAAGATTTCAGTTAGCCCGAACAGAAGCTTTGTCCGGATTCTGCTTTTTACCCGTAAATGTTCTGACAAAAAGAATGATTACTCCTCCGGCCAGAAAAAGCAGCAGAAGGTCAGCCAGAATCAGGACATAATTCCTTCTGGCCATATAATTTCTGAGTAGAATTATGAGCGAGGCCAGGGTAGTCAGAAGCATAAAAACTCCTGGCAGGAGAGTAAACCACTTTTTCTTCCTCCGAAGCAGCAACCAGGCTGAAACAGCAAAAAGAGTTAAGGCGGCCAGAAGCTGATTGGCTGTGCCAAAAATCGGCCAGAGAACGTTGAAAGCGTTGGAATAAGCTAAAGCCCACATCAGAAGAACAGCCATACCTGAATTCACCCAGTAATTTTTAAGAAAGCGGGGCGGATTTTTAAAAAGGATCGACCAAAGTTCCTCAAACAAGTAACGGTTAAGGCGAACCGCAGCATCAAGCGTGGTAACTACAAAGCCCTCAACCAGCAAAATTCCGAAAATGGTTCCAAGGGCGACCGGAATTTTCAGCCCCTGGTAAAAAAGATGACCAGCAGCCAGAGAAAATCCAAGAATAGGATTTGACCTGACTGACGGGTCTGAGGGCCAGACAATTGATTTATAATCGCCAAAGCTTAAAGCCGCGCCCACGGCCAGAACAACGCAGATGGCTAACACTGATTCCAGGAGCATGGCATTGTAGCCGATTCTTCGGGCATCTTTTTCGCTGGGTAATTGCTTGCAGGTCGTTCCGCCTGCCACCAGGCCATGAAACCCTGAAATGGCGCCGCAGGCAATCGTGCAGAACATCATCGGCCAGAGCAACCCCAGATATTGAACACCTTCCTTCAGATTAAAGGGAGGGATGGAAACCCTCAAGCCATGAACGCCAGTATTCAGCACTGAAAAAACCAGAAGAACGATTCCGCCATAAAGAATCTGGACATTGATGAAATCACGCGGCTGCAGGATGACCCAGACCGGAACTCCGGCAGCAATAAGCACATAGAATGAAATTATGATCATCCAGGTTTTGGGGCTCAAAGCCACCGGATACTGAATTCCCAGGACAACCGAAATTGCTCCGATGGCGAAAGCAATCAAATAGGCCGGAAATGTTCTCATTCTTTTCTTATAGAGCAGCCAGCCCAGAACAGGGGAAAAAAGCGTGATGACGATGACTGACATTGAAGCAATCCCACCTATCCGGCCCATGGCCACTCCGTCAACCAACACCGTTTTGAGGAATGTCTCCCCTCCTTTCACTCCTATTTTAGCCAGAGGCCACAGAGAAGTTAGAGAAATGGCAGTGGCGTTGAGAAAAGAAGAAGTTACGAGAACAATCATGACGATGGTAAAGCCGATGAACAGATTGAAACCGGTTTTACCGAGCGTCCTGCGGGCCACCTCGGCCATGGATTTGCCGCCTTCTCTGATGCTGACAAACAGAGCCGAAAAATCATGGACAGCTCCGATGAAGATTCCACCAAAGACAATCCATAACCAGGCCGGAACATAACCGTAGAGAACAGCCATAGTAGGCCCGAGGATGGGTCCAGCCCCGGCGATGGCTGAGAAATGATGAGCAAAAACAATATAATTCTTGGTTGGAACATAGTCGCGGCCGTCGTTTATTTTAACCGCCGGAGTAGGATTGGCCGGGTCTTCACCCAGTTTGCTGGCGACATAACGGGCATAATAACGTCCGGCAACGATGAAAAGAATTATAGCTATTGACAACAGAATAAGGACATTCATCTTTTCCTCCAGATAGCACGGAACATCCGGAGATAAATTAGACAGACTTATATCATACAGCTTTAAGAGAAGTCAAAAGACAGAGTTGAAAATTATTTCACGGTGGTGATCTTAAACTTGACCCCTTTTGGGTCCGGGCAGGTCAGAATCTCGGTTTCAGCAATCCAATCGTCTCCCGGAAGCTCATCTTCCCTCTGCTTGGCAGTCAGAAAAGGAAACAAACTGTTCAGGGCATAGAGACAGAGTTTCTTGCCTTCAGGGATTTCCACCAGCCCTTCTCCCCTGATGAAAAAATGGTCTCCAACCTTATGCCTTGCTCCACACCTGGCCACCACCTCGACCACTTCGACTTTAAGGTCTTTCATCCCTCCTCCTTAATAAAAATATAGACTGAAAAAAAGAAAAAGGCAATTGAATAGTTGCCAGCCGGGTTAAAATTTGAGAGAATTATTTGAAACCAAAAGAATGAGAAAGTTAATTGACAAACCCTCAGGTTTGCAATAAAATTTTATCCTAAGAAAATTAAGGAGGACAGTAATGGCGAAAGCTGAGCCCAATGTCGTCCCGTTGTGCGACGTTTTACTCGTCTTATTGATCATTTTTATGGTCATCACTCCAATCGTTCAGATGGGTATAGATGTTAAACTTCCTGAAGTCCAGGCTGAAACCAAGGGTGGCCAGGACCCCAACATTATCGTTCTCACCGTGAAGAAAAATGACCAGGTAGAAATTCAGAGAAACCCGCTTGAATTAAGAATGCTTCTTGAAGAATTACGGCGTTTGTATGCTGCCCGTCAGGACAAGACCATCTTCATCAGAGCCGATGCCAAGATACCTTTCAGCAAAGTTATGGAAGTCCTGGATATCTGCAAGGGCGCAGGTGTTGAAACATTGGCTATCATTCCTGAAAAATTCGAAGAATAAACAAACTCTTCTTCTGCCTTAATTATTGCTGCCTATACTCTTGCTTATAAAAAAGGGGGCTTCGAAGAGCCCTTTTTCTTTTATCTTCTTCTAAAGCCTCAGCGGATTATTTCTGAATTATCGGACCGATAACTTCCCGTGAAATCACTAAGCGCTGGATCTCGTTGGTGCCTTCATAAATCTGAAGCAGCTTGGCATCCCTGACCAGTTTTTCAATTGGGTAATCCTTCATATAACCATATCCGCCAAAAATCTGAAGTGCCTCAAGCGATGCCCACATAGCCAGGTCAGAGCCAAAGCACTTGGCCATGGCCGAATTCAAGCCGCAGGATAAACCCTGGTCGACCTGCCAGGCGGCTTTCCAGACGAGCAACCTGGCGGCTTCAATCTCCATAGCCATCTGGGCAATTTTAAAAGCAATAGCCTGAAAAGTGGCAATGGGTTTGCCAAATTGAAGCCTGGTTTTAGCATAATCGATGGCATACTCCAGAGCGGCTCGAGCCAAACCTACTCCTGCTGCCCCGACTGCGGCCCTGGTCCGGTCAAAGGTTCTCATGGCAATCAAGAAGCCCTGGCCAACGCGACCGATAATATTCTCTGCTGGCACGCGCACATCCTCAAGGAAAATTTCTGCTGTATTAGAAGCCCGGTGACCCATTTTATCTTCGATTTTGCCGATAGTAATTCCAGGGGTCTCGCGCGGAATGATAAAAGCCGTGATTCCCCGCGGGCCCTTTTCTGGAGCGGCATTGGCAAAGAGCACATAAAGACTGGCCACTCCTCCGTTGGTGATAAAACATTTCGAGCCATTGATGACGTAGTCAGAGCCGTCTTTCTTAGCCGCCGTTTTTACGGCTGAAGTATCAGAACCTGCTTCTCTTTCAGTCAAACAATAGGAAGCAAAGCCCATTTTCCTGGTGAAAGGAGTCAAAAATCTTTTCTTCTGCTCCTCGCTGCCAAATAGAATTATGGGAGTAAAGGCCAAGGAATTAGCCATCATGGTCGTATACATGCCGGCACAGCCCCAGGCCAGTTCTTCAGAGATAATGGCCATATCTAAATCGCCCAGGCCGCCGCCTCCGTACTCGACGGGAACATTGCAGGTCAGAAAACCGGCCTCAAAAGCCTTTTTCATGACTTCTTCCGGGAAGTTTTCTTCCCGGTCATACTGGGTGGCCTTCGGCCTCATCTCTTTTTCAGCAAAAGAGTGAGCCATTTCCTGTAATGCCTTCTGTTCCTCAGTCAGGTCAAAGGAAATCACGTGGCACCTCTCCTTTGATAAATTTAGCCTCAAGCAATGGAGCTTTTATAATTGATCTACGGACTTTTGTCAAATTCAGACCGATGAAGCGGTTGAAAAGTAAGGAGGCTTGTTATATAAGAAAATCTTTAATACTCATTCAAAAAGGATTTACAGGATGAGGATTTATGATTCTCTGGCCATCGGCACTCCCGAAATTCTTCTGCCCGCAGAAGGAATTGAGCTCAGGAGATGGGCAGTCATTGCCTGCGACCAGTATACTTCAGAGCCTGAGTACTGGGAGAAGGTCGAAGCTTTTGTTGGTAAATTTCCTTCAGCTCTCAACCTGATTTTTCCCGAAGTCTATCTCAATGCCCCGGATAAAGAATCGCGGATAGCCAGAATCCAGGCCAAGATGAAGGAGTATCTGAGCCAGGGAATTTTTTACCGGGTCGAGGGAATGATTTATGTGGAAAGAGAAACAGCTCATGGCTGGAGGAAAGGGCTTCTGTTCTGCGTTGACCTTGAAAATTATGATTTTAACCCGAAAGCGACCACTCTTGTTCGATCGACTGAAAGCACAATACTCGAAAGAATTCCGCCAAGAAGAGAAATTAGAGAAGGGGCTCCTCTGGAAATTCCTCACATCATGATTCTTATTGATGATCCCAGCAATTCAGTCATCGGCCCGGCAACCGATAAAAAGGATACACTAAAAAAACTCTACGATTTTGACCTGATGTTCGACTCCGGCCGTCTCCAGGGATATCTGGTCAATCAGCCTGACGTGGAAAGGATGATCATAAGCGGGCTGGAAAAGCTGGCCGACCGGAAAAAGTTCCAGGAGAAGTATGGCCTGCTGCAGGGAACTCCCCTTCTGCTGTTTGCCATGGGCGACGGCAACCATTCTCTGGCCACAGCCAAGACCATCTGGGAAAAAGCTAAAGCCAGCTTTAAGAACACTGAAGCTTTGAAGAGCTCACCTTTGCGCTATGCTCTCGTTGAAGTGGTGAACCTGCACGATGAATCGCTCGTTTTTGAGCCGATTCACAGGTTGTTGTTCGAGGTTAAGAATCCAGATTTCTTAGAAAAAGACCTGAGACTCTTTTTCTCTGATAAGGCTGAAATCAAAGAGCACCGTTCCTTTGAAGAACTGAAACAGGTGGTCAACACCAAAAAGAAAGCTGACCAGGTCGCTGGAATTGTCCTGAAGAATAGCTTCAAATCAGTCCGGTTTTTAAAACCCGCTTACAACCTGACCGTGGCTACTGTTCAAAACTTCCTGGACGATTACCTCAAAAAGGGCGCGGCTTCAGGAATCGATTATGTCCACGGAGACGAATCTCTCCTTAATCTTACCCGGAAAAAGGAAGATAACGCCGGCATTTATCTTCCGGCTATGGACAAAAACGAGCTGTTCCCAACGGTCATTCGGGACGGCATCCTGCCCAGAAAAACATTTTCCATGGGCGAAGCCTGGGAAAAGCGCTTTTATTTAGAAGCCAGAAGAATATCAGATTAGTATCAGATTTTAACGGAGCCTGATTAATTTAAAACCCGCCAAAGTAGATGTCGCGGCAGGTCTGATACATGAAAGAGATTCCTTCAAATAAGGTCTTCGGTCTTATCTATAAATTAAATCTCAGCCAAAAATTTTTTTTCAAAGTTTTCTTATTTATAAAGATAGCCGCTCTTTAAAGATGGGCGCCCAAATCTCAGCCAGTAAATCAGAAAAAGATATTTCTAAAATTCTCAACCCGCTCAAGCAAACTCCAGAGATTTTCAGGCCGCGTCTCCTCATTCACGCTGAGCTCCGCCACGGGCAGTTCTGTTTGCTTGAGATAATCGAGAAGAGGCTCGGTTCTCCGGCGGTAAACTCGATACCTTTTCCTGATTATTTCCGGACTGTCGTCTCCCCGTCCCGAGCGCTCGCCGTCGAGGTTGTGGAGAATTCGCTTGATAGCGGTTTGCTCCGAACAAATTAGATGAACTAACAGCTTGATTTCTACCAGCCCGGAAAGCCAGGGCACCTGACCGGGATGTCTGGGCAGGCCGTTAAGAGTCAGAATGTCTTTAGGCTGAATTTTGTTTTTTTCAAGAAAATGCCTTAATACCTTTTGAGCCAGTTCTCTGTCTTCTTCCTCAAAAAGCGTGGCTTCTTCAATTGATTGCCTTATCCGATTAATTTCTTCTGAACTAAAATACTCAGGAGAATCCACTCGTGGCCTTCTTTTTGAATTTTTTAGAATCGCTCTCATTTCCTGGCCAAAATCAAAATGCCACAGCTGTCGGCCTGATATCTCTTTGGTTTGCAGAAAATCTCCAAACGGGCTCTTTCCCGCTCCTGGCGGGCCAAGCACTAAAATCGCCTTAAACCGTAACACTTTTATCATCTCGAGCAAAAGCTATATTACAAAAATATGAAGCAGTCAAAAGTTTCTCTTGTTTCAGTGAAATAATTTAATCTAAAGGATTAGTAGCAATCATACAGGGAAATCTGACCGGTATCAGTTGCTTTCTCAAGCTGAAGCAAATGCGCCCGGCAGGGCTCGAACCTGCGACCTACTGATTCGTAGTCAGTCGCTCTATCCAACTGAGCTACGGGCGCGCTTCATAGGCTGAACAAATATTATCTTATGGAAACGATTTTTTCAACCTTTCAGGCCTGGCTGTGTCTGAGTCTTTTCGGCCCTCAGGTTAAAAAACAGAAAACAATATAAGCCCTTTTCGCTTTATCGAGCCTCTTGTCTTTATTTTATCTTAAGAAGAAAAACCATTTATGAATGGACCCCTTAATAGATTATATTTTTAATTTCCCAGTAGCTTAGTCAAGAAGAATCAGGTCATCCAATCTTGAGCACGGCCGCGCCGTTAATCCGGCTATGCTTCACATCGAGGAGGGCCTCATTTGCTTTTTCCAGCGGATAAACTTGAATATCTGTTTTTAGCGGGATTTCAGCCGCGATTTTCAGAAACTCCACTCCATCCTGCCGCGTGGCATTTGCCACACTTTTCAGGGCTTTCTCAAAGTAAAGCTCTTTTCCATAATCAAGCTGTGGAATTGCTGTCATATAAATTCCAGCCAGGGCAACAGTTCCGCCGCGGTCAATCCTGCTCAGAGCCTGGCGTGCGACTTCGCCAGCCGGCGCAAAGACTATAGCGCTATCAAGCTTATCAGGCGGGTTTTCATCAGGTGCACCGACCCAGTAAGCTCCAAACTCCAGAGCATGTTTTCTGTGTTCTTCGCTCCTTGAAAAAACATAAACCCGGCAGCCCCAGTGCCTGGCTACCTGAATGGTTACATGGGCTGACGCCCCAAACCCAAAAAGTCCCAGTTTTTCTCCAGGTTTTATCCGGCTCAGCCTCAAGGCTCTGTAACCGATAATCCCGGCACATAGAAGCGGGGCTGCCTGTTCGTCAAAAAAATCTTCCGGAAGCTCATAGGCAAAGGCTTCAGGCACCACGACGTGCTCAGCATACCCGCCGTCAACATGATATCCGGTGAATTTAGCTTCAAGGCAAAGATTTTCTCTACTGCTCCGGCAGAAAGCGCACTGGCCGCAGGCACTCCAGAGCCAGGCCACTCCAGCTCTGTCTCCTACCCGAAAAAGTGAGGCCTTCTCACCAGCTTTTTCAACTGTGCCCGCCACCTGATGACCTGGAATCCTCGGCAGAGAAATTAGGGGCAGCTCACCTTCTACTGTATGAAGGTCAGTATGACAGACACCACAGTAATTAACCTTGACCACAATTTCAGAAGGTCCAGGAACAGGAGGTTCCACCTCCCGGAGCTCGAGAGGTTTCCCCTCAGCGGATTTGAACTCCGGGAGAACCATAGCCTTCATTTACTCCCCCGCTCTACATCCCTTTCTTTTTTGATTCCAGCATATCTATTTTCCTGGACAGACGGTCAACTCTTCTTTGAAAATCATGCTCATAAGCCTGCCTGACGCCACGGGACAGGGCCAGGCCATCCAGAGCGTATTTCAAGGCTTCTTGCGGATTCTTTTCCCGATGCTCATAATAAATCGCCAGCTCCCGCAAACAATCAAGCTCATCAGAATGCTGAAGAAGGTCCTGCCATAAACCCAAAGCCTTCTGCCAGTTGCCAGATTTTTTGAAATGGCTTGATAATCTTTTTTTAACTTTAACCGAGACCTCACCCGGCAATTTTTTATCCAGAGCCTTTTCATAAAAGAAAACCGATTTTTCGACCTCTCCGGCTTTTTCCCAGATTTTCCCCAGTCCAAAAAGCTCAAAGCCGTCTGCTTCCACTTCGCAGCTCTCAACGCTTCTGGCAATCAAGACCGCACCGGCAACCACCACACCGTAGAGAGACATTATGTCTTCCTGGTTATGGGACAGAATGGGTTCAATCATAGAAAAATCCTGATTTCTCAGATACTGGAAATAGCGCCAGGGGATTTCTTCAGAAGGAATGTCGCCCGAGCGGTCCGCTCCGAGAAGTTCAAGAGCCAGGTTATAAAGCCGGCAGCTTTCGTATTTAAGTCTCCAGAGATGACGGGCAGAGAAAAGAAAATCCAGATGAGGCAGCTCAGATAGAGGAAACCTTATTCGGTTCAGAGCAAATCTGGTCTCGAGAAGAGGCAAATCAAAGCCTTTGCCGTTATAGGAGACAATCGAAGTAAAATTCTTTTGCTCAACGAGCGTCCTGAGTTCTTCCAGCATTCTAACTTCTGAAGCCAGGTCGTTTAAAAAAAACTGGACGACCCTGAATCTGTCGTTTTCAAAACAACCCAGGCCAATCAAGAACGGTATGGTCCCGGTGCCTCCAGCCAGTCCGGTTGTTTCCAGGTCAATAAAAACTGAACCCGAAAGAGAGAGCCCGGAAAAGGTCTCATCCCGTCCGAGCACAGCCAGAACCTTCCCGGGAATGCTGAGCCCCAAAGAAATCGGTATCTGTCCATAGCAAGAATTCAGGTTAAAATTGTTTTCCAGAACCAGGTAAGGCTGACGATGGGGGGAAGAGATGGTTTCTTTTATATTTTTTTCAACCTGAGATTTTTTCCCGACCTCTTTTTTTTGAGAAAGAGCCAGAAGCTTCTCCAGTTTTTCCCTGGTGGTCAAATCCTTCCTCGAATTGATGTTCTTCCACAACTTATCAACTCTGTCCTGCTGTTCCTTGCGGGCTTTTCTCTTGAGTGTTTCTCTCAGGTTGTCAAAATCCATCTACCGTCTCACTTTATAACTTGTCTCTTGTTTATATTTTTATCCTGTTTCTTTTATTATCTTAAATCTCTGCGTTTCACCCATTGCCCAGAAACTGAAGAAAAATGTTTCTGGCGCGGGGCCGGTTATCAAAATCCACCAGAACAATTTGTTGCCAGACTCCTAATCTCATCTTCCTTTCAGCGAAAGGCACAACCAGAGAAGAACCAATAAGAGCTGCCCTGAGATGAGAAAACCCGTTAGCATCTCCCCAGCGTTCGTCGTGATAATAACTCCGGTTGGAAGGAACCAGTTTTTCCAGCAGCTCAGAAAGGTCTTTGACCAGACCGGGCTCATACTCTATGGTGGTCACCCCGGCTGTGGAGCCCTGAATAAAAATCGTCACCTGGCCATCCTTAAGACCGGTAGTTTGAAGTTTTTCATTCACTCCTTCAGTAATATCTTTGATATCGTTGAATCCACGAGTAGAGATCGTGAGGACATCGTTTATGATTTTCATCTGATGCTCTTTTATATAATATAATCCATTTTGTTTCCGGTTTCAAAAGCCCAAACTTGAATTTCTTCGGTCAGTCAATATACTGAAATGGAAAAAGAAAGCGAAAGGTCTTAACTCGTGGAAGTCAACCACTATTTAGCCTTTGACCTGGGAGCTGAAAGCGGTCGAGCAATACTTGGCCGGCTGGAAAAAGGGCGTCTCGGGGTTCAGGAAATCCATAGATTTGAAAACAAAACCGTCCGTCTTCAGAACCATCTCCACTGGAATCTCTACTATCTTTTCGAAGAAATTAGAAAAGTCCTTCAAAAATGCCGGAAAGATGGACTCAATTTGACCAGCCTTGGAGTTGATACCTGGGGCGTTGATTTCGGGCTCTTAGATTCTTCGGGAAACATTCTGGCGCTTCCATATTGCTATCGTGATAAAGCTTTTCCCGGAGCCATGGAAAAATATTTTCAGAAGTTCGAAGCTGAAGAGCTTTATTCTTTGACTGGCATCCAATTTCTGCCTTTTAATTCTTTATTTCAACTTTATGCTTATCACGAACAGAACCCGGCTCTTATGGCCGCAGCCAGAAAATTGCTGTTCATGCCTGACCTCTTCAACTATCTTTTAACCGGTGAACAGGCAACTGAACTGACCATTGCCTCAACCTCTCAGATGCTGTCGCCATCGGCACGAAACTGGCTGCCCTGGCTTTTAGAAAGAATGGGGATTTCTGCAGACATCCTGCCAAAAATCAACCAGCCAGGGGAAATCCTGGGAAAAATCTCTTCCTGGCTCGCAGAAGATGGCCTGCCCGAAATTCCAGTCGTCCAGGTGGCAAGTCATGACACGGCTTCGGCCGTGGCTGCAGCTCCAGGACAGGGTGACGACTGGCTTTACATCAGCTCAGGCACCTGGTCCCTGGTCGGAGTTGAGCTTGAAGAACCCGTAGTCAGCCCTGGTTCTTTCTCTGCCAACTTTACCAACGAAAGCGGCTTGAACCAGACCATTCGCTTCCTTAAGAACGTTACCGGACTCTGGCCGCTTCAGCAATGCCGGAAAATCTGGTCAAAACAAAGGGGCTGGACCTATGGAGAGCTCGTGGATTTGGCCAGCCGCTCAGAGCCATTTCAGGTGCTTCTTGACCTCGACTCGCCTGACTTCCTTCATCCTGAAAACATGGTCAGCGCCATAATTGAATTTTCCCGCAGGACCAAACAGGAGCAGGTTCAAGATATCGGCAGCATCACCAGAGCTATACTCGAAAGCCTCGCCTTTAAATACAGGTTGGTAATCGAGGAACTGCAGAAGCTCACTGGCCGCAAGTTTCGACAAATCCAGATCATAGGTGGTGGCTCTAAGAATTGGCTGTTGAATAAATTCACGGCCGAGGCTACTGGTTTAAAAGTCTATGCCGGTCCTGACGAAGCTACTTCAGCCGGCAATATCCTGGTCCAGGCTCTGGCCACCGGCCAGCTCAAAGACATCCGGGATATCAGAAAGACAATCAGACATTCATTTGAGATAGAAGAGTTTCAGCCTGAAAATTCCGAGCTCTGGCATAAACACTATTCAGATTTTCTCCGCATCCTGACCGGGTCAAGAAGATAAATTCGCGGTTCCTGCTATCTTGACAAGAAGGCATCAAAAATTATAAAAAGCATAAAGAAGAAAGGAGGGTTGAATATGAATCTTCCCTCT
>Ga0172363_10000976_pt1 | contig 22610 bp, 16 predicted proteins | sample LakKivs2_kivu2a2_FD_114541 | JGI IMG/M metagenome (GOLD analysis project Ga0172363, IMG submission 114541) | Sediment microbial communities from Lake Kivu, Rwanda - Sediment s2_kivu2a2 | ecosystem: Environmental > Aquatic > Freshwater > Lake > Sediment | place: Rwanda: Western Province, Lake... | reverse complement strand
CTCCTTGAGCTCATTGAGCGCTTTCAACCTGGCCTCGGTCCGGACGGGGTATTCTATTCCGGGGCCCAGGGCAGCGTTCACCAGGTCATAACGGTAGCCCTGTTTTTCCAGGATGAATCTCAGACGGCCTGTCATAAATTCCAGCAGGCTGGCTTTCAGTCGGTCCCGGGGAACGGTCAGCCGGTCGGCCAACAGGGAAATGGCCTTATCCAGCAGCCGGTGCAGCGAAAGCTGAAATTTCTTCTCCAGTATTATTTTGCAGATAGAAAGGGCCTGCCTTCTCAAACCGAAAGGATCGCTTGAGCCACTGATACTTATGCCTAAACCGAACACCCCGACCACCGTATCCAGTTTGTCGGCCAGCGACAGGACCGCACCGGCGGCCGTGGCTGGAACCGGATCTTCCAGGACCTCGGGCAGATAATGTTCGTAAATGGCCCGGGACACTGTTTCCGACCAGCCCTGCTCCCGAGAGTACAGCCCGCCCATCTTTCCCTGAAGCTCAGGAAATTCCCGGACCATGTCGGTCAGGAGGTCAGCCTTGCATAACCTGGCCGCCTCCACCATGTCTTTTTTTTCTTTCTTAAATTCAAGGCGGTCGGCCAGGTAAGCCACCAGCTTCTGTAACCTTTCAATTTTCTCGGCATAGCTGCCAAGTTTTTCCTGAAAGACCACATTCTTCAGACCGGGAATCCGGTCGGCCAGGTTAACTTTCAGGTCATTATTCCAGAAGAACCTGGCATCCTCGAGTCGGGCCTTTAAAACCCGCTCGTTTCCAGAAACGATAAAATTCCGGGGATCAGCCGGGGCGTCGGCGATTCCCAGAAAAAGCGGAAGCTGCTTCCGGCCGCTAACCACCGAGAACAACTTCTGCCCTTCTCTCATGGCTGTAGACAGGACCTCCAGAGGCAGCCCGAGATAATCGTCCGGGAAACTTCCCATGATTACCAGCGGACACTCCACGTTCCATAACAATCTTTCCAGCAGGGCTTCATCGGGATAGACTTCCGCCTGTCTTCCGGTTAGCTTTTCCTGGAACTGGCGTTCTATGGATTGCTTTCTTTCTTCCGGTTCGACCATAACGAAATGCTCTTTCAGCAATCTCCTGTAGTCTTCAAAATTGCCCACCTCGAATTCAGCCGGAGAATGAATGAAATGCCCCCTGGTCCGGTTGCTGGATTTCAGACCGGCCAGCTCCAGTGGCACCACCCGGCCAGCGAACAGACAGAGCAGATTTTTGATCGGCCTGGAAAAACGAAAGCTCTTTTCTCCCCAGCGCATGTTCTTGGGAAAACTGAGGGAGTTGATGACCGCCGCAAAGATTTCGGCGATGATTTCTTCCGTGCGCCGTCCCTTCTTCAAACGCCTGAAGCCCAGGTATTCTCCCCTGGCGGTTTTGATAACCTCCAGACTTTCGACCGGTACTCCCTGGGAACGGGCAAAGCCCAGGGCAGCCTGACTGAAGCTGCCATCGGCCTGAACGGCCACCTGTCGAGGTGGTCCGGTGACCACTTCTTCCTCATCCGGCTGGCCGGCTTCCAGGTCGGCCACAACCACCAGGCGTCGGCAGGTGCCCAGAGTCCGCAGACTGTGGACCGGGATACGGGCCGCCTGAAATTCCTGCCGCAGCCGGTCCTGAAGCTGGCTGAGCGCGCTGCGGACGTGGCTCGAAGGCAGTTCTTCGGTCATTATTTCCAGCAGCAATTCCATCAGCCTTCTCCTTCCCGCTCAGCAAATTTCCTGGCAATCTGGTTAACGAGAGTCCGCACCTGTCCGATCATCTTCACCCGCTCGGTTACGCTGATAGCACCGCGGGAGTCCAGGAGGTTGAAGAGGTGGGAACATTTCAGACACTGGTCGTAAGCCGGAAGCAGAAGATCTCGCCCTATAAGATTCTGCGCTTCTTTTTCGGCGGCATTGAAAGCCCGGTGCAGCATCTGGGTGTCAGCCTGTTCGAAATTGTAGACTGAGAATTCTTTTTCTTCCTGATACCTCAGGTCACGGTAGCTGACATCGGAAGACCACTGCAGGTCATAGATGTTGTCTTTCTGTTCCAGAAACATTTCCAGCCTTTCCAGGCCGTAGGTGATTTCCACCGAGACCGGAAACAGCTCCAGTCCTCCGGCCTGTTGAAAGTAGGTGAACTGCGTAATTTCCAGACCGTCCAGCATCACCTGCCAGCCAACTCCCCAGGCCCCGATGGTCGGGGATTCCCAGTCATCTTCGTCAAATCTCAGGTCGTGCTCTCTGAGGTTAATGCCGAGGGATTTCAGACTGTCCAGGTAAACCCTCTGAATGTTGTCCGGTGAGGGCTTGATAATTACCTGGAACTGGAAATGTTTCTGAACCCGGTGTGGATTTTCTCCATAACGGCCGTCGGTCGGACGCCGGGAAGGCTGGACATAAGCCACCTTCCAGGGTCGTTTTCCCAGCACCCGGAAAAAGGTATCTGGAGTCATGGTTCCGGCTCCGACTTCCAGGTCATAGGTGGGGGCTAAATAACAGCCCTGGCCCGCCCAGAAATCGTAGAGTTTCAAGAAAAGCTCCTGCATGCTCATTTCAGTCTTTTCCTTCACCAGATAATGCTGCCCTGGCTTATCTAAATCCCCCGATCAGATCTTACAATCGTTTTACCTCTTCTCCCACCGCAGAACTGGATTGCGGGCCGCCTGAACTTCATCCAGACGCCGGACATAAGTAATATGCGGAGCCGTCCGCAGTAGCTCGGGGTTCTCTCTGGCTTCCCGGTCGATGGCCTTCATGGCTTCGATAAACAAATCCAGGTCGCGACGGCTTTCGGTCTCGGTCGGCTCTATCATCAGGGCTCCGTGGACTATCAGCGGGAAGGACATGGTCGGCGGATGCAACCCGTAATCGAGCAACCGCTTGGAAATATCCAGGTTGGATACTCCGAACTCTTTCTGGAACTTATCTGAAAAAACGCACTCATGGAGCGTGGGGGAATCATATTTAAGATGGTAGATTCCCTCCAGGCTCTTGCGAATGTAATTGGAGTTTAAGACCGCCACTTCCGTCATCTCGCGCAGACCGGCCGGCCCGAGGGCCAGGATGTAAGCCAGGGCTTTCAGCATTACCAGGAACTGCCCGTAGAAGCTCTTTACCCGCCCTATCGACTGCGGTCGGTTGTAATTCAGATGATACTGGCCATCTTTCTCCTCGATTACCGGCACCGGCAGATAAGGTTCGAGTATCTTCCTGACCGCTACCGGACCTGAGCCCGGTCCGCCGCCTCCATGGGGTGTCGAAAAAGTCTTGTGAAGATTCAGATGCAGCACGTCCACTTTCATGTCGCCCGGCCTGGTAATTCCGGCCAGCGCGTTCAGGTTTGCCCCGTCCATGTAAACAAAACCGCCCCTGGCGTGCACGATTTCGGCAATCTGGCAGATGTCGGATTCAAAGACCCCCAGGGTATTGGGGTTGGTGACCATGAGTGCGGCCACCTCTTCGTTCATTTCCCGGGCCAGATCTTCCAGAGAAATGGTACCTTTCTCATTGGATTTAATTTCCTTAACCGCGTAACCACAGATATGGGCTGAGCAGGGGTTGGTTCCATGAGCCGAATCGGGAATGAGCACATATTTTCTCGGGTTGCCGTGAGCCTGATGATAAGCCCGGATCAGCATCATTCCGGTGAGTTCTCCATGCGCGCCGGCTGCCGGCTGCAGGCTGACCGCATCCAGGCCGGTGATTTCACAGAGCAACTTTTCCAGGGTTTTCATCAACTCCAGGTTGCCCTGGGCCAGCTTTTCGGGCGCCAGCGGATGAACTCCGGCCAGGCTGCTCATCCCGGCGACTTTTTCGTTGAGCTTGGGATTATATTTCATGGTGCAGGAGCCGAGAGGATAAAAGCCAAAATCCACACAGTAATTCATCTGGGAAAGGCGGGTAAAATGCCTGGTGATTTCTGTTTCCGAGACCTCCGGAAATCCCTCGATGTCCGTCCTGACAGGCAGGCCCTCCAGGATATCCGGTTTCTCCGGAACATCCAGGGCCGGGAGCCGGACTCCGCTCTTGCCGGGTGAACTGATTTCAAAAATCAGCGGTTCGCGTATGACGTTGATCATTTGAGTACCTCCTTGAGGACTTCGGCATAGCGGTCAATCGTTTCCCGGCTGTGCTTTTCGGTTATGGTAACCAGGGCGCACTTTTCCAGCCCCTGGTAGTCCTGACCCAGCCCCAGACCGCCCAGAATTCCTCTCTCCTCAAGCTTCGGCGCTATCCGGTTCCAGTCGGAAGGAAATTCCAGCACAAATTCGTTGAAGACCGGCCCGCCGAATTTCCGGCGGACACCGGGAAAGGCGGTCAGCTTTTCCAGAGCGTAAGCCGCTTTCTGCAGGTTCAGCCAGGCCATCTTCTTCAGTCCCTGGCGACCGAGAGTCTCCAGGTAGATGGTGGCTCTCAGAGCACAGTGGGCCTGGTTAGTGCAGATGTTGGAGGTCGCTTTTTCCCGCCTGATGTGCTGCTCACGGGTGGACAGAGTCAGAACAAAACCCCGCCGACCCTCGGCCTCAACCGTCTGGCCGGCAATCCTTCCGGGCAGCTGGCGGACAAATTCTTTCTTACAGGCCATAAATCCAAGAAATGGTCCGCCATAGCTCAGCGGCAGTCCGAAGGATTGAGCCTCGCCGGTTACAATGTCGGCTCCCAGTTTTCCCGGGGCTTCCAGCAGTCCCAGCGATAGAGGCTCGGAAATTACGACCGCCAGCAGAGCATCATGGCTGTGAGCCATCCGGGCCAGTGTTTCCAGGTCTTCAACCACTCCGAAATAATTTGGCGACTGGCAGAGCAGGACCGAAGTATGGGAATTGAAGGCTGATTCCAGGCCTTTCTGGTCAACCCTTCCCAGCCGGTCGTGCGGTATCTCTACCACTTCCAGCCCCAGATTCCTGGTATAAGTGTATATAACCTGCCGGTACTCAGGATGGATGTTGGAGGCTACCAGCAGCCTTTTCTTATTTTTTATCCGGTTGGCCATCAACACCGCTTCGGCCGCGCCGGTCGCCCCGTCGTAGAGAGAAGCATTGGCAATATCCAGTCCGGTCAGCTGGCAGATAAGAGTCTGGAACTCGAAGATGACCTGGAGGGTCCCCTGACTTACTTCAGGCTGGTAAGGGGTATAGGGCGTAACAAATTCTCCCCGGGAGCTCAGGTAATCGACCACAGCTGGAATGAAATGGTCATAGGCTCCCCCGCCCAGAAAGGAAAGAAAGCGGTCGTATGAATTCTTTTTTCCACGTTCCTCAAAAAATTCAAGAATCTCCGGCTCTGAAAGCGGACCCGGCAGGTTGAGCAGGCTCCGCAACCTGATGTTCTCCGGAATGCAGCAGAACAGATCTTCTACTGACTCCACACCGATCCGGGCCAGCATTTCTTTTTTATCCTGGTCGCTGATAGGAATATAGCTCATTCTATTTTCTCCCTGTCTTCCGGGCAGTTCACCGGCTTCCGGAAGCAACGATTAATGTTCGAGGCCTTCCAGATACTTTTCGTATTCGGCAGCTCTCATCAGCTGGTTGAGTTCAGCTTTATCTTTGATCTTCAGCCTGACAATCCAGCCCTGGCCATGCGGATCCTTGTTGATCAGGTCCGGAGTCTGAGCCAGTTCCGTGTTGACCGCCACCACTTCGCCAGAAGCCGGAGAATAGACATCGGATACCGACTTAACTGATTCCACACTGCCTATCGCCTGATGGGCTTCCAGAACCTTGCCCGGCTGGGGCAGGTCAACGTAAATGATATCGCCCAGCTGTTTCTGGGCAAAATCGGTAATTCCAACCACGGCCTCCTCGCCTTCGACTCTCAGCCACTCGTGGTCCTTGGTGTAATAAAGATTGTCAGGATACATAAGTTCCTCCTTTGTCCTGAAAATTATTAATTTCTTGGGCTATTTTTTTTCTCTCTTATAAAAAGGAGTCGGTATAACTCGGGCTTTAAGCTTCCTGTCCCTTACCCCGATTTCGAATTCGGTCCCGATTTCGGTGAATTCTATCGGCAGGTAAACCAGCCCTATAGCCTTTTTGACATAGGGAGTAAAAGTTCCCGAGCAGACTTCCGACACCTGCCGGCCGCCGGCAAAGACCGGATAATGAGGACGGGCGATTCCTTTGTCCAGCACCTCAAAACCAACCAGTTTTCTTTTCAGGCCTTCCTGCAACTGCTTTTCCAGGACAGCTTTGCCCAGAAAATCACCCTTCTGAAATTTGACAATCCACTTCAGGTCAGCTTCGAGCACCGTTGTCTTATCGCTGATGTCGTTCCCGTAAAGCATCAGCTTGGCTTCCAGGCGCAAGGTGTCCCGCGCTCCCAGCCCGACCGGCAGCAGCCCCCTGGGACTGCCCTCGGCTATAATCGCTTTCCAGATGATTGTCGGGTCTTCGGCCAGGGTATAGATTTCAAAGCCGTCCTCTCCAGTATAGCCGGTCCTGGAAACCAGACAATCAATCCCAGCCACCTTCCCGAAGGCAAAGGTGAAGGATTTCATCTGACTCAGGTCGAGTTCGGTCAGCGGCTGCAGAATTTCCTGAGCCAAGGGACCCTGCAGGGCCAGCTGGGAATGCTCGTCGCTCCGGTTAACCACAAAGACCCTGAAAGCTGTCGCTTTCTCTTTGACCCAGGCAAAGTCCTTATCGGTATTAGCAGCGTTTACGACCAGCAGATATTTGTCGGGCACGGACAGGCAGTAAACCAGCATATCATCGACAAAAGTTCCCTCGGGAGTGGTCAGGGCCGTGTACTGGGCCTGGCCCGGGCTGAGTCTCCCGGCATCGTTAGGGGTCAGATACTGCACGCAGGCCAGAGCTTCCGGCCCTTCAACGATGATTTCTCCCATGTGGCTGACATCGAATAAACCAGCCCTGGTCCTGACAGCCAGATGCTCATCTATGATTCCCCGGTATTCCACCGGCATTTCAAAACCGGCAAATTCCACCATCTTGGCTCCGGCTTCTTTATGAACGGCATTGAGTCTGGTTTTTTTCATTATTCTTCCTTTCAATAATGAATTAAAACTAAGCTAAATTAATATCATAAATCACGGCTTCCTTTCAAGTATCATGGCAACTTGTTAGCCCGCCCGAATTTGTTATAATTAATAGCACGATGTTAAGAACAAAAAAGGAACTAAAAGAAAAAATCCTGGCCAGGTTAAGCCCGGAATTTCCCCTAACCGCGGCCGAGCTTGAGCTCACTCTCACCCCCGACCAGAAGCTGGGCGACCTGGCTCTGTCCATTGCTTTCCCCCTGGCCCGCAAGCTCAGAACGAGTCCCAGGATCATAGCCAGCCGGGCGGCAGAGCTGCTGTCCGGAATCGAGGGATTGGACCGGGTGGAGGTGGCCGGAGCCGGCTATATCAATCTCTACCTTAACCGAGAAAAATTTTTTCGCCAAAAACTGGCCAGGCTGAAGCAAACCGGACTGGAACCGGAAGAGAAAAAAATCATCGTCGAACATACCAACATCAACCCGAACAAAGCTGCCCACGTCGGCCATCTCCGCAACGCCTGCCTGGGCGATACCCTGGTCCGATGCCTCCGGTATAAAGGCGAAAAAGTTGAAGTCCAGAATTACATAGATGACACCGGGGTTCAGGTGGTGGATGTGGTTTTCGGATTGATGGAACTGGAGAAAAAAAGTCTGGCCGACCTGGAAAAAATAGAGGGCAGGTTTGATTATTACTGCTGGGACCTGTATACCAGAGTTTCCCGCTATCTGTCTGAAAATCCGGAAGCTCAATCGAGAAAAGCGACCATTCTAAAAAAAATCGAACACGGAGAATCGCCAGAAGCCGACTATGCCCATCTGGTGTCCCGCCGCATCCTGCGGGCTCACCTGGCTACCATGAAAAGACTCGGCATCGGCTACGACGTCCTCCCCTGCGAGAGCAGCATCCTGCGGCTTAAGTTCTGGGAAAAAGCTTTCGCCCGTCTCAAAGAAAGCGGAGCTATCCAACTTTCAGAGGCCGGTGAAACCGCCGGTTGCTGGGTGATGAAACTGGAAGATGAACTCGACCGGGAAAAAATTATTGTCCGCTCCGACGGGACCGTCACTTATGTTGGCAAGGACATCGCCTACCAGATGTGGAAGTTCGGACTCCTGGGACAGGATTTTTACTATGAACCCTTTCTCGAAGACAACGGCCGGCCGGTCTGGATTTCATCGGCCAGGCCCACTCCCTACCAGATTCATTTTGGAGCCGGGAGCAAAGTTTACAACGTCATTGACGTCCGTCAGTCCTATCTGCAGAAGGTAGTAGTCCAGGGACTGAAATCCCTGGGTTACCTGGAACAGGCGGAGAAATCAATACACTTTTCATATGAAATGGTAGCTCTGTCACCCGAGAGTCTGGCCCAGATCAAGGTTGACCTATCGGAAGAAGACAGAGACAGAGCCTTTCTGGAAGTTTCCGGACGCAAGGGGCTGGGCATCAAAGCCGACGACCTGCTCGACCGGCTGGAAGAAAAAGCCCTGGTTGAAGTTAACAAAAGAAATCCCGACCTGCCGGATTCTGTCCGCCTGGAAATTGCCCGGCAAATTGCCTCCTCCGCTGTGCGCTATTTCATGCTCAAATACACCCGGAACTCACTCCTGGTTTTTGACTTCGACGAGGCGCTTAATTTCGAAGGCGAAACCGGCCCCTACCTGCAGTATACGGCCGTTCGCCTGCGGAGCATCTTCCGCAAGTTTCAGGAACGATTCGGGATTTCAGGCCAGGAATTCCTGAGCCGGCTGTCTCCGGACAGTATCAGTCTGTCCGGGCTGACAGAAGAAGAAGCCCGGGATTTCTGGGAGCTGGTGGTTTTCTCCTGCGGTCTGGACGAAGAGGTGCTGCGGGCCATAGCCACCCTGGAATTTTCCGGACTGGCCAAGTTTACCTTCAACCTCTGCCAGAAGCTTAACAGTTACTACCACCACTACCCCGTTCTGGCCGAGAAAGACCAGAAACTGCAAACTCTGAGATTGTTAACCATACATTTTATCCACGAGATACTCTGTCAGGCTCTCGACCTGATGGGTATCCAGGTTCCAGATAAAATGTAACTATTTGCTTTTCTCGTTTTTCTAAATTCAGAAAGGAGGTTGGCCGATGATTGAGACCGAACAGTTAACCAAAAAGTACGGCGACCTGGTGGCCATCCAGAATCTGAGCTTCAAAGTGGAAGAAGGCCGGATCTGGGGCCTGCTGGGTCCCAATGCCGCTGGCAAGACAACGACCATGCGGATTCTGACCGGATATCTGCCGGCCACGTCCGGACGGGCCTCGGTAGCCGGGTTCGATGTTTTCGAACAGGCGGATTCCGTCAAACAATCCATTGGCTATCTTCCCGAAAACGTCCCCCTCTACCCCGAAATGACCGTAGAATCCTACCTGGGCTTCGTGGCCGAAATCAAGAAAATCCCGGCCAGCCGGAAGAAAGCTGCGGTTGACCGGGCGGTCCAGATTGCCGGATTACAATCCGTAAGGAAAAGGTTAATCAAAAACATTTCCCGCGGTTACAGGCAGCGGACAGGAATCGCTCAGGCCCTGATCCACAACCCGAAGGTTGTTATCCTGGATGAACCGACCATCGGGCTGGACCCGGCCCAGATCAAGGAAATAAGAGACCTGATCAAATCGCTCCGGGGCGAACATACCATCATGCTCTCCACCCACATTCTGGCCGAGGTCAAAGAGGTCTGCGACGGGGTGGTAATCATCAACGAAGGAAAGCTCATGGCTTCCGGTTCACTTGAGGACCTGGCCAGGAACTTCAGCCAGAATGACGGCGTCTACCTGAGGCTGGACTCAACCGACCGAGAAGTCCTGAACCTTTTCCGGCACCTTCCGGGGATCCAGCAGGCAGCTCGCGAGGGCGCCGAAATCAGGCTGGAATGGCCCTGGGGACAGGATTTAAGAACCAGGGTTCTCAAGCTCTGCCTGGAAAATAATCTGGAAATTAAAGAAATGCGTTCCCTGGCCATGAACATCGAAGAGCTTTACCTGAGAATCGTTTCAGGAGGTATGGAACAATGAGCCCTGTCTGGTCCATAACCAAAAAAGAACTGGTTTCCTATTTTACCTCGCCCATCGCCTGCATAGTTATTGCCATCTTTATCCTGCTCTCAGGTTTCTTCTTCTACAGCCTGGTCTGGTGGTTTAACACCCAGGCCATGCAGATGGCCCAGAATCCCTATTATTATCAGCAGATCAACATCAATCAGATGGTTTTTGCTCCCTTTTTCCACAATCTGAGCATAATCCTTTTACTGATGCTCCCGGTGGTTTCCATGAGGTTGTTTTCCGAAGAAAAAAAGATGGGCACGGAAGAGCTTCTGTTTACCTCTCCGGTATCGGTCTTCCAGATCATCCTGGGCAAGTACCTGGCTGCGCTGATCGTCCTGCTGGCCATGCTGGCCCTCAGCGCCATTCCTACGATTTTCACCTTCATTCACGGGAACCCCGAGCCCGTTCCTTATCTGCTCGGATATCTTGGTCTGTTTCTGCTGGGGGCAGCCTTCCTGGCACTCGGTATCTTCTGGTCAGCCCTGACCGAAAATCAGATTGTCTCGGCGGTGCTGACTTTCGGCACCCTGCTCCTGTTCTGGGTGCTGAGCTGGGCTGCCTATTCGGCCCGCGGTCTCTGGCAGGACGTCCTGAACTATCTGTCGTTCTTCGAACACTTCGACGGCCTGACCAAAGGAGTGCTGGATACCAGCGACCTGGTTTATTACCTGAGTTTTGCCTTTTTCGGTCTTTTCCTGACCCATTCTGTGATTCAATTCCGCCGCTGGAGGTAAGACCATGAACTGGCTGAAAAATTCCCTGAATTACATAAGCCTTGGACTGCTGGCCCTGGCCTTGATTATCCTGTCTGTCTGGCCCCAGTACCGGACGGCAGCCTGGATCATCGGGGCGGCCGGCATTGTGGCCATTGCGGTCTATATAATAGTCAATCTTTCCGGGTTGAAAGAGGGCCTCAAGCGCCGTTCTTTCATTTATTCGAGCAATATGCTCCTGATCATCGTCCTGGTGCTGGCCATCCTGGTGGTGTTGAATTTCTTCCTGGCCAGACACCACTACCGGGTGGACTTCACCTCTTCCAAGATCCACAGTCTGTCGGAACAATCAGTCAGCGTGGCCAAAAACCTGAAACAGGAGGTCGTCATCAAGGCCTTTTTCCGGGACAGCAACGTCAGCCGGCAGACGATGGAAAATCTCTTAAAAATTTATGCCTACCACTCCGCCAGAATAAAATACGAATTCATCGACCCGGATAAGAATCCAGGTCTGGTCAGAAAATATGACGTTACCCAGGACGGGACAACCGTTTTTGAGTGCGGCGACAAGGAAAACAGAATTACCACCACTTCCGAAGAGGATGTGACCAATGCCCTGATCAAAGTCACCAGGGCATCCAGAAAAGTCATTTATTTTCTTGAGGGTCACGGCGAAAATTCAACTGATGATACCGGTGATGTCGGTTTCAGTACGGCCAAAACCGAACTGGAAAAAATCGGTTATGAAGTAAAAAAGCTGACCCTGGCCCTGGCCGATAATTTTCCGAAGGATTGTGCCCTGCTCATAGTGCCCGGTCCCAGAAAAGGACTGCTGCCCAACGAACTGGAGACCATTAAGAATTTTCTGAAGGGCGGCGGCCGGGTCCTGTTCATGGTTGACCCCGAAACCTCGTCCGGACTGGAAACATTCCTGGCCGAGTATGGAATCAGGCTGGACAAGGACCTGGTTGTGGACACTGTCTCCAGGTTGCTGGGGGGCGATTACTTCATGCCGGTGGTCACGGAATATGAAAGCCATGACATTACCAAGAATTTCCGCTACGCCACCTTCTTCCCCCTTGCTCGGTCGGTTGAAATTTCGGACACCAAACCGGAAGGCCTGACTCTCAATGCCCTGGCCAGAACCAGCGCCAATTCCTGGGCCGAAAAGCAGCTCGAAAAAACCGAGGTCAGCTTCGACCAGGGAAAGGACCGGCAGGGTCCGATCACCCTGGCTGTGGCCGGAAGCCTGAAGGTTGAAGTCAAGCCAGAAGAACAGGAGAACAAGACTGAAGAAAACAAGGGAAAAGAAGACCGGAAGGAAGATAAAGCTGAAAACAAGAAAGATGAAGCCGCATCAGTTTCCCGGGAGGCAAGACTGGTCGTGTTCGGTGATTCAGATTTCATCGCCAATAAATACTACAACCTTTCTGGCAACGGCAATTTCTTCCTGAACACAGTTAACTGGCTGACCGAAGAGTCGGACCTGATATCCATCCAGCCGAGAACCAGAGCTCCCCGCTCGATCAGCCTGACTCCGAGTCAGGGCCGGTTCCTGATGTTACTGTCGGTGATACTGCTTCCGGTGCTGGTGCTGGTCGTGGGCCTGAGCATCTGGGCTAAAAGGAGGTCCTTATGAAGTTCAGGACGACTCTCATTCTTCTGGCAATTCTGGTCGCTCTTCTCACGGTTGTGGTCCTGGTCGAGCACCGCTCAGAGAAGTCCCAGGAGAAAAAAGAGGCGGCCGAAAAGCTTACCGATTTTAAGGCTTCCGAGGTGGAGAAGTTCAGTCTGAAAAAAGAAGATGGTTCGGTCATAACCCTGAAGAAGGATGACCAGGGCCGCTGGCAGTTAGTAGAACCGCTGGAAGCCGATGCCGATGAATACGAAGCCAGCAGCCTGGCTGAGAATTTCGCCAGCCTGAGAATAGACAAGGTGGTGGAAGAACAGGCAACTGACCCGGCGGCTTACGAAATCCCAAAAAAAGAAATCAGCCTGTGGCTTAAAGGCCAGAGTGAGCCGGTGCTCATTCAGATCGGCATGGAAAATCCGCTGGACGGCACCCTTTATGCGCGGAGGGCCGACCGCCAGCAGGTGGTCCTTCTCGCCTCGCCTCTTAAATACAGCCTGGATAAAAAAGTATTCGACCTGAGAAAAAAAGACATCCTGAAGTTTGAAACATCCAGGGTGCAATCGGTTGAGCTCAGATCAGAAGGACTCAACTGGAAGGTCAAGCGAGAAGGAGAAGCCTGGCAGTTCATTTACCCGGTCTCAGCCCTGGCTTCCAAATACCAGATAGACAACCTGCTGGACAGCCTGTCCGGATTGCGGGCCAAGGAATTTCTGGCCGAGGAAAAAGACCTGGAAAAACTGAAACAGTACGGCCTCGACCGGCCGGAGTTTACGGTGACCCTCGGTCTTCAGGACAGTCAGGAACTGATTTTCTCCATCAATCGCAGGGACAATAAAGTGGTGGCCACCAGTTCTCTCGCCCGGAAGATTATTGAAATCGACAGCCAGATTGCTACCGACCTCGGCAGAAAAGTGGCTGACCTCAGGGAGAAAAAAGTGGCCAGTTTTAATTCCTGGGAAGCGGTGGGCCTCAGCTTGAAAAAAGAAAACTGGCAACTGACTGCAGTCCGGGAAAAGGTGAAGGACAGGGGAAAGGAACAGGAAAAATGGTTTCTGGTGCTGGGGGAAGCCAGGAAAGAGCCGGCCGAGGAGTCAAAAATCGAATCCCTGTTGCGGAAGCTGGAATATCTGGAAGCCTCCGAGTTCATAGATAATCCGGCCGAACTAAAAGAATACGGCCTGGACAACCCGACCCTTGAAATTTCAGTCCGGGTCAAACCGGCTGACAGCGAAATCAGGGAAATTCAGCTCCTGGTTGGTCCGGAAAACAGCGAAAAACAGCAGGTAGTTATAAAGAACCGCGACCTGTCCTATCTTTTCATGGTAAATTCTGATTTTTTGAAGGAAATACCGACTAAACCTGAGGACTGGCAATCGGGATCAAATGCCAACAAATAGGCGGAAATGAAGGCTCCGGGCAGAAACAGGCCCGGCTGAGCAACAGGAAAAGGAAACTAAAGCCGGGAGGAAAAGACCTGGTTCCGGATGATAACTTCCTGTTGAAATTGAGAACAAAATTTGTTAAATATATAGCCAATGGAAGAGTTAAAGGGCGGGATCGGTTCTGGGAAATTCCAGTCATTTCCAACGGCCAAGTATTTCGAAGCCACCAGGGAACTGTCTCTGGCCAGAAGCATTGACGACCTTATCGAACGTCTGCTCAAGAAAATTGATGATATCTTCGCACCCGCAGTGGCCGCTTTTTTGCTCCGGGACCAGGCCTCCCGCGACCTCAGATATGGCCGGGTAATCGGCGAAAACGCTCCCAGCCTCCAGGACCGGATGATAAGGCGGGGAGAAGGAATTTGCGGTCTGGCTGCCGAAACCAATCAGAATATCATCATCTCTGACTGCAGCCGGGACCCACGATTCAACCCCAAAGTGGACCAGCTGCCAGGGCTCGAGGTTTATACCCTGATGGCCGTTCCGGTGAGGATTGAAAAAAAGGTCTACGGCCTGGTCAGTCTGTTCAACAAGAAAAACAACCAGCAATTCACCCTGGATGAGTTCAAGCTGCTCCTGAGCTTGATTGCCTTTTTCGAATTGCTTCTGGAACGACTGGTGCTGCTCAAGCACGTCAGCGAGCTGGAAGAATTCGACCCCCAGACCGACGCCTACAACACCCGAGCCTTCGTCAATTATTTCCAGCAAGAAGTGGCTCGCTGTGAGCGCTACGGCATCGACCTGTCCCTGCTCAAGGTTGACATAGATTACTATGAAAAGATTATCCAGACTTTCGGCCAGGAGGCCGGGGCCAGAGTGGTAACCAACCTGTCTTTCATTCTGAGAAAGACTACCAGGAAGGTCGACCTGGTAGCCAGGATAGATGAATTCGAATTCATGATCATGTTGCCCAACACCAACCGGGCCGGGGCCATAAAGCTCCGCGAAAGAATAATCAAGATCCTGGAAAATCAGAACCTCAGGGCCACCGGAATCCCCTATACCGTGACCATTGAAGTCTATTCAGAAAGCGGACAGGCGGTCCAGGCGCTATCAAAAGTTTCAGAGGTCAGCGCCTGCCTAAGCCAGGTGAATAAAAAACATATGCGACGCAAATATCCGACGCCCGGTGAAGAGCTGGAGGAAAATATACTCAGCACACTTTTTTCCAGGCCTAAGTGACCAGGGCCCGGCATCCTGACCGGGAGCCTCAGGCTCGACAGGCAGAACAGCAAGAACAATGGAAGTCATTTTCCAGTTTGCGCCCTACGGCCAGGAATTTGAACCCCGGCCAGAAACTCTGATTCTGGATGTCGGTCTGAAGACCTTGCCCGGGGTTATAGACCATCATCAACCGGAAGCCGAAGCTGAATGCGCAGCTTCTCTGGTGGTCAAACATCCGGAACTGGTGCTGGCTCATCTGCCGGAACCGGTCGAGAAGCTGACCATCATCACCCATCGTCTGCCGGATTTCGACGCCGTGAGCTCCATTTTCCTGAGCCTCAAGCTTCTGGAACTCAGGCGGGTTGACCGGGCGATGCAAGATATTGCTGCCTACACCCGGCTGGCCGACTCCGCCACCATACCCAAAAAAGTCGAGCTGAGTTCCACTCCTTACGGCTTGCTCCGGGCTATGTTTGTGGCCATCCAGAAACCGGAGAAGGAAACCAATCCAGAAAGAGTGCAGGAAGGATTGAGGATGCTAAGGCTCCTCTACGAGCAGGCCAGCCTGGGACGGGATATTCTGGATTGCCGGTCAATTTTTCAGGGCATCGACCGCTACCTTAAAGCCATGCATCGCGTGGAAGAAGATTATTTCAACTACCTGGAAGACCTGGAAAGAGCGGACCGGATTCAACTTTATCTGCCCCGCAGTGATGGAAGGGGAAAGCAAATTATAGACGGTCTGGTGGTGCAGAGCCCGAAGAGTTTTTTACTTAAAGAATGGGCCCGGCGCGACGTCTTCAATTCTCCGCTGGGCCGGGGCTTTTCTTTCCTCCTGACCGGCTTCGGCAACCGCCGATTCATTATCGGGGTCGACCCCGAGGCCGGAGTTAACCTCCGGGGACTGGGAAGCCTGCTTAACCGGCTGGAAAAAGAAAAGAGGGAGAGGCTTGGACGGCCGGTTGCAGAGCGCTGGTATGAAGGCAACTGCCCCTTCTTTGATTACCGCATCATCGACTCCCCGCAGGACGGGCCGACCCTCAGTCAGCGGGAAATCATGGAGGCAGTGCTGGAATTCAGCCAGCAGGTTAAGAATCTGTACTGAAAGCCAGCCTCGTGTTATGGCCGGCCGGGCGCGGCCCTTTCTCATCCGCAGTTTCATTCGGTCCCGACTGATCGGCGGTCTCCTGAATCTATCCTTTAGATGGGCTCTGGAGCCGCGCAGTTCTCAGGAAGTATTTCTTTTAACCTCAACAAAATTCAGAAACCCAATCGGGCCTCCATTGAAAATGGCACAATCTTTTCTGAAGTTGAGATTGTTTCAAGGGCAACCCGGCCCTTACCCCAGTAGACCGATAGGAAATATAAGAATTATACAGCTGACCTCAGACTTCCGGTGATTTCTTGCGGGTAAAGTACTTTATTTCCGGATGAAAGGTATAACCCAGCTTCTCGAACAGGTTGACCGAGGGCAGGTTATCCTCCTCAATCAGGGCGGCAAACATTTTTAGCCCCTGTTTTTCCAGCTCCTGCTCGGCCAGCCTGACCAGTTTCTGACCCAGTCCCTTTCCCCTGTAAGCCGGGTCCACTGCCAGGCGGTTGAGCCAGCCCTTGCGGCCATCATGCGTCGCCAGGACGGTGCCGATAACCTGTCCCCCGGCTTCGGCCACAAGGAAAAGGACCTGCGTTAACTCCAGCTGGCGGCTGATTTCTTCTCGACTATCACGGCCTTCCGGTTTAAGCGGCAGACCGCACTGCTTCCATAGCTCTATCACCCGTTCGTAATCGCTCAGCCTGAACTTCCTGAAGATAATCTCCATTACCCTACCTCCTCAGCGCAGGAAAATCGCCAGCCCGACCAGCCAGAACAGGAAACCGACACCGGCCGCCAGAAAGCCCGCGGCTTTTCCCTTCTGCTTTCTCCGGGTCAGGCTCAGGTTCACAGACAGGAACCCGCCGAGAAGAGCCAGAATCGTTAAAACCAGATATAAGGTCTGGAACCATCCCGGCTGGGACATCAGGTCAACCCACTCTTTCTGGGACATTCCCAGAAGGTACAGGACAGCAGTCAGCAGATGAGGAAGCCAGAGCCAGAAGAGAGAGAAAGAAAAACCGAGACCGAGCCAGACCAGCACCTGGCGCAGCCTGATTTCCGAGGAACCGGCCAGAGCCAGGACTCCCCTGACCGGCAGGCTCACCAGAACCCAGGACAGAATTATCCAGGGGATGGCCAGCAGAGATTGCCAGACAAAATAATTTTCCAGTCTCAGCGGCAGGATGACCGGTACGGCCGGAAAATGTCCGCAGGCTGCCTGGACAATGGAAGTCAGGCTGAACCCCAGACCGAGAACGGTCAGCAATAAAAATGTCTTGAACCCGACTCCGCGAGTTCTGAATTCCTCATAAAGTTCCGGGTGCCGCCAGGGTTTGAAAATTGCAGTGATAAAAAATTTATTAAGGCCGGGCATAATAATTCTTCTCCTCAGTCTTTTCAGCCGAGAAAGAGATTCTTGGAAGCAAATACGGGGTCGCTGGTCAGGTTTATTCCCAGCCGCCGCAGCCCGGTTTCGTCGCCCGGTGTCGGCATGTGGGTTAAATGCATCTCGCACCCTTTCAGTTCCTTCAACTTTTCCAGAGCCAGCTGGGTGGCCGGACTGTTGGGAGCGGTAATGGCCAGGCAGGTCAGGACTTCGGTCAAATCCAGGCTCAGGGCCTTGCCGCCAAAAATGTCCTGCTTGAGATAAGCGGCCTGCTCCAGGACCGAGGGGGAAAGCAGATGGATATACTCCGGAATTCCCGCCAGCTGCTTGAGGGCGTTGAGGACGGCACTGGAAGCTGCATGCATCAGCGGGGAGTTATAACCTTTGACGGTCCGGCCATCTTTAAGCTCCAGAGCGGCCCCGACATAAATACCGTTATTCCCTTTTCCCTTCTGCTGGGCTTCAACCGCCGCCGCCCGGGCCAGTGGCACCACCACCCGGCCTTCCGGTTTCAGGTTGAGTTCCTTCATCAACAGTTCGGCCCTCTCCAGAGTAGCCTGCTCGGTGAACCCGAGCATGTATTCACACTGATAACGAAAATAGCGCCTGATTATTTCCTGCTGGGCGGCTTCTCTGACCACGGCATCATCTGTTATTCCCCGGCTGACCACATTGACGCCCATGTCGGTTGGCGACTTATAGACAAAACCGTTGCCCGCAATCCGGCTCAGGATTCTCTTGAGAAGTGGAAAGGCTTCGACATCCCGGTTGTAATTAATTGCCCGCTGGTTGTAGGCTTCCAGATGAAAGGGGTCAACCAGGTTAAAATCCCCCAGGTCGGCCGTGGCCGCTTCATAAGCTACGTTGACCGGGTGCTTGAGTGGCAGATCCCAGATGGGAAAAGTCTCGAATTTGGCATAGCCGGCCTTAATTCCTCTTTTATGTTCATGGTAAAGCTGCGACAGGCAGGTGGCCAGCTTTCCGCTGCCCGGGCCGGGACCGCTGACGATCACCAGCGGCCGGCTGGTTTCTATGAACTGATTGGCTCCGTAACCTTCTTCACTGACGATAACATCCACATCGGTTGGATAGCCCCGGGTATAGCGGTGGGTATAAACCCTGATTCCCTGACGCTCGAGCTTATTCTTGAAAACCCGGGCCGACGCCTGTTCTTCGAACCTGGTGATGACCACCCCCGTTACTTTCAGGCCGCGTTCGCCGAGCTCATCGATGAGCCTTAAAGTGTCAGCATCGTAAGTAATTCCAAAATCGGCTCGCTGCTTCCTTCTTTCGATGTCGCCAGCATATATGCAGAGAATGATATCTATGCTGTGGCGAAGCTCCTGCAGCAATTTTATCTTGACGTTGGGGTCATAGCCGGGCAGCACCCGGGCGGCATGAAAATCGTTAAGGATTTTCCCCCCGAATTCCAGGTAGAGTTTTTCCGGGAAGAGTGCCAGACGCCGGCTGATGGCCTCGGTCTGTTCGCGGAGATAAATCTGGCTGTCAAAACCTGTTTTGTTCACTGCGGCAGTCCTTTTTTATTTTGCTTTTCTATGATCAGGAAATCGTAGAGTCCGTAATCCAGGACATTATACTCGCTTCCGGCCGGTTGTCCACCTTCCGGCGCCCGCTGAAAGGACCCGGGCCAGGCACGTCCCGGAGGCGGATTCAGATGATGCGGGCCGAGTGTGTTCTTCAGGGTTCCGTAAACAATAAAGCTGAGTTCATTATGGCCCGGACGGAGCCAGGAAGTTATCTTCAGGGTCTCATTCCGAGTGAGTACATAACCGGCCGGTTGACCGTTGACCAGAAGCTCGGCCAGCGCTCCCTGGAAAAGGCCGCTCCTGAAAATAAAATCATGTTCTTCCAGATCCTGAGGAGCGACTTCCAGGGCTGATTCATAAGCCACCCGATGTCCGTAAAATATGAGGCCCTGGTCCTTCCAGGAACCTGTGGTCAACTCCCGGTCTGGAGTCATCAGAAAACCGCGACCGACGGGCTGCAGGGAAAAGTTACCCAGCACATAGACCGGTTCCAATTCCGCCAGCAGGTTAAAGGGATTAACCACCAGGGTGATGGTGTTCAATCCGGTTCGGACCGCTCCGGCCAGCGGAAAAACTCCAAAATTCCGGTCCAGCCAGAACTCTCCCGGCAGCGGTTCGAGTCGTATCCCGTTTACCAGGACCCGGAAAATTTCTGGCCTTTCCACGGCCAGCCTCAGCGATTTCGAGTCTACTCCCGCTGCCACCTGAAAATGAAAATCAGCCCGGAACCCTGTTCCCTCAGCAAATCTGTTTCTGGAAATGATTTGGTCCTGGTACTGAACGCCGGAGTCCCAGGGATTCTTCGACCAGCCATGCCAGTGGTAAGTTTTCTGCTGGGCCTGATAAAAATAGAGATCTTTCTGGATTTTCCCGCCCTGGCCCAGATCGCAGTAATCAAGAGTCAGCAGGTTGGGGTCAAGGCGCTTCACTCTAACCGGCTTGAGGTTCAAGATTTCACCCGCTTCCGTTGTTTTATGGCCGGCCGCCGGCCTCCAGTCTCTTTTCCTGCCCTTATAAACCGCCAGCAGCAGGCTCTGACCCGGTTTCAGGGAGAAATCTATAAAAGCGCGGCCCCTCTTAATTCGAGCCGGATAAGCAGTCGCCCGACCGGTGAAGGCCTCCCATTCTTCAACCGCCCTTCCCTTCAGAATCTCCCGACCCGAGGCCGTCTGGTCCGGGCTGACGTTGGCCAGAAACAGAAGCTGGCCATCCTGAAGCTGGCGACGGTGATGAAAGAGGCGATCCTCACCCGAAAGGTTTACGAACTGAATATCATTCTTCAGGAACTTAGGAAAAAGTTCAGCTGACAGATCCTGCCCGGCCATTATCCTGAATCCTTTATAAGCGGCCAGATCTGCGGTCAGCGTTGAGAGCCGCCCACCGGCATAAATTTGACCCCCGGCCCAGGACAGGACACGGCCTCCCTTTTTCAGGTAATCTTTCAGCAGAGTGGCGGTTGATTCTTCCAGATTTTCCGTTCCGGGCGGGAGGATAACGAGCTCATAATTTCTCATCCCGACTACTAATCTTTTGCCCTCTACCCTTCCCTTTTCCTGCAGAACAAACTCGCTGCCCAGGTCATATTCGACCTGCAATTTCTCCAGGGTATGAACGAAATCCTGGAAACCCTGCCCCAGCCTGTTCAGGTTCTCGTTTCTGCCGACGGGCGAATAGTACATCCAGGCCGAGCTGGTGGGCTCAATGACCAGAATCCGGTTCAGCTGTTCCCCGCTGCTCAGGGCTGCTGACAGACGGCCGAAGTAATCATTCATCAAACGGTAAGCCTGCCACCAGGGCTCATGATAGGAAAACGACAGCGGATGGTCGCGTTTTCGAGCACCGGCAATGGTAGAAAAAACCAGGTGCTGGTTCAGGAAGTTGACGCCCAGAGCATATTCCCAGTCGCCAATCCTTTTCTGGTCAAAAAAGGTCAGGTCCCAGCCGCTGGCTCCGTATGTTTCCGAAAGTGTCCGCTTCCGTCCGAGCTGGTTGGCCAGGCTGGACAATTCTCTGACCGCCCGGGCGTTGCCAAACTGGGCGTGCACATCCGGGCTCCACTCATTCATCAGAATATCTATCCCGGGCATATGGGCAAAAGCCCCCAGAGCCATGTTGTCCGGGTTAATCCTGGGAACCGGCCAGTCGTGCTCCCAGTAATGACCGGTGAGCTGAAGATTATTCTGCGAGCAGTAATCATAATAAGGCCGGGCCCAGTTCTCCACGAACAGCTCCAGGCAGGTCAGGTAGAAGTCGTGCCGCACCCGCTGGAAATCTCCAACCTCTTCCAGAAGCGACGGTAATTCAGGCAATAAATTATAGCCGCGGCGGCGGCTGAATTCAGTGAAAATGGCCGGGGTGTAATTGACGGTCCAGCCCCCTCCGGCCGGGGCAATCTCGGCCTCGTCCTGGAAGGTCCCGGGAACAGTCAGGCCAAACTCCTCACCGGCCGCCTTCCGGTAAGCATCCAGGGTCAGATGCAGAAAGACCTGGGTCACCCCGGGCCGCATAAGGTCGACATAGGTGAAACCTCCATACCAGGGCGACGGCTCCTGCTGAACCACTTCAAATAACCAGTACCGGCCCTCGGGCCATCCCTTCTCTCCAGCCCTCACCCTATCGGTTATATCCAGAAACGACTGCCCCTGCTGCTGAAGAATGCAGACCGGAGACCTGACTCCGCTGAGAGAGGGCAATTTCAAGATGGTGGCTTTGAGTCCCGAACGGACAAATTCGGGTCTGGCCGCCGGCACCAGACCTCCGGCAAAGCCCGAAGGATAGGAGTTCTCATCATATATCCAGACCTTAAGGCCCAGTTCCCGTCCGAGACTGACTGTTTCCTTGAACAGGGTCAGCCATTCTTCCGAGAGATAGGGCGTGATGAGGCCCGGCCGGGGATGGACAAAGACTCCGCCGAAACCTTTATCCTTCAGGTCCTGGAGCTGGGTCCGGATTTTTCCCGTGGTCATGGCTTCGTTCCAGACCCAGAGAGGAGCCGGTCGGAATTCAGACGGCGGATCGGAAAATATCCTGCTAGTATCAGTCAGGGAGCCGCTTCCGGCTGAAGACTGGCGGCAGGCAGAAAAAAGAAGCAGGCCTATGAACATCAGGGAAATCAAGCCGGCCAGAACCAAAAATCTCCCGGAATTGTTAAAGCGGAAGGATATCGAAAACATCAACGCACCTCACCACGAATCGTTAGCTTCAATTTATAAAACCGGCTTCCCTCTTGTCAATCGGAGTTCCGGGCTTAAGAACCTGAGGTGCTAGCGCCGGAAACCGAAGAGGCCAGACTGCTTTCAATCATTAAATTATTCTTTGCTTGCCGGGCCCGGCTTTGGAGAAGCTTCTACTTGACTTGACGGACACCGGGCAAGTTATAATCATTACCTGTATTAGATAACCCTGAAACCCACCGAGGAGTGTGTCATGTCAGAAAATTTTGAGTCCGCAAAATTATTAAGGAAGGTGCCGGCACTGGTTCTGCTGGCCCTGCTGGCTCTCTTTATCCCTGGCCCCCTTTCAGCCGGAGAAGAGAATAATCCCTTCTTTACAGCCTTCAACACGCCGTTCG